>PPYF01545375.1_pt1 | contig 28743 bp, 24 predicted proteins | sample 1559871 | NCBI WGS metagenome assembly PPYF01 (sample SAMN08240021, study PRJNA423297) | Human gut metagenome, whole genome shotgun sequencing project.
ATGTATATCTTTATTAAATTTTAACTACACTGCATCACACAAATCAAAAATCTGCGCAAAAACACTTGACAACCCCACTTTAATATGATATAATAATCACGCTGTTCTAAAGACAGCAGGTCGGTTTACCGCTAACGAGTTTATGCTCACCTGCCGAGGAATGGGAAGAATACTGAATTTTCTGCCCTTTTCTGTCTTACAGAGGAGGGCATTTTTATTAAATGTTTTTCCTTTTTACGAACAGTAAATCACGAAAGGAGAAAACAATATGCCTAGTGAGAAAGTTTTACAGGTAAAGCAGAATTACGTTGCTGAACTCGCTGAAAAGCTCAAGAAGTCCGCTTGCGGTGTGCTCGTTGATTACAGCGGTATCACAGTTGCCGATGACACAGTTCTGAGAAAGGAACTTCGTGAGGCAGGTATCGACTACTTCGTAGTTAAGAACACTCTTTTAAAGCGTGCAGCTGAGATGGCAGGCGTTGAGGGTATTGATGATGTTCTCGAAGGAACAACAGCTCTCGCACTCGCAGAGGAAGACATCGTAACTGCTCCTAAGATCCTGTTCAAGCAGGAAGAAGCAAGCAACGGCTCATTCTCAATAAAGAAGGGCTTCGTTGACGGCAAGGGCATCAGCAAGGACGAAGTTGTTGCATACGCAAAGCTTCCTACAAAGGAAACACTGCTTGCACAGCTGGTATTTATGCTTCAGTCCCCTATCCAGAAGCTTGCTATCGCTGTAAGCGAGATCGAAAAGAAGCAGTCCGAATCAGCAGAATAATTTCTGTTCGGACAAAAGCGGCAGTTGCATAAGCACAGCCGTAACACAAACAATGAAAACATATTAACGGAGGATAATTAAAATGGCTTCAGAGAAAATTTTAGCTATGATTGAAGAAGTAAAGGGCTTATCAGTATTAGAGCTCAACGAGCTCGTTAAGGCTCTCGAAGAAGAATTCGGTGTATCTGCAGCAGCAGTTTCAGTAGCAGGCCCCGCAGCAGGCGGCGCAGCAGCAGCTGAAGAAAAGACAGAATTTGACGTAGTTCTCGCATCATTCGGTGATGCTAAGATGGCTGTTATCAAGGCAGTTAAGGACGTTTGCGGTCTTGGTCTTAAGGAAGCTAAGGAGCTCGTTGAAGCTGCTCCTAAGGCTATCAAGGAAGGCGCTTCTAAGGCTGAAGCTGAAGAAATCAAGGCTAAGCTCGAAGAGGCTGGCGCTAAGATCGAACTCAAGTAAGTTCTGCGCTATATACGCTTTTTCAAAGGACGGGTTTTTACCCGTCCTTTTTTGTATTCAAAGAAGTTCTTTTCCGGCAGTCCTGCAAACTGTCGATAAACCCACGCTCCGCAAAATTCATATAAAATAATCTTACACAAATTAAAAACCGGACAAGTAAAAGGAATTTTGCTTACAGTGCTGACCGCTCCTCAACGTACCTTTGTACGCCTGTCGGAGCGGTTTACTTGTCTGCTTCTTTCTTATAGTCAACATTTATTTTGCATTTTTTCAAAAGCAATGGACAAAACACCCCTCTCAGTTGTATTATAGGTTAAGAGAGAAAAAACTCAGGGGGAACGATTTATGACGTCAGATTATTCTTCCGAAAGCATCAGAGCGCTTTATGAACGCAATTTCGACACTCTCTACAGGGTGTGCTATATGTATATGAAAAATACACAGGATACGGAAGACGCTGTACATAACGCTTTTCTGAAAGCTATCGAAACAGGAAAACGATTTGAAAGCGATAAGCACGAAAAGGCATGGCTTATACGAGTTGCTTCCAACATATGCAAAAATACGCTGAAAGCCGCAAGCAGAAAAAACGAGCCGCTGTCGGACAACATTCCCGACAGCGGTATAAGCAGTGAAGCAAAAGAGCTTCTTTATGCGCTTTCGGATCTTCCCGACAATCTCAAAATACCCGTGTATCTGTTTTATTATGACGGGTACTCAAGCGATGAAATAGGACATATGCTTCATATCTCGCCGTCCGCTGTACGTTCAAGGTTACAAAAGGCGCGTGAACTTCTGAGAAATGTCCTGGGCGATGAAAGGAGCGTTGAATAATATGACAGTAAAACAGGCACTCGACGAGATAAACGCCACGCCCGAGCAGAAAAAGAACGGACTTGACCGCCTTATAAACGAGGCTAAGCCTGCCGCAGATTTCAAAAGGCAGATAAAGCGCTATGTCGCTACTGCTGCGGCGGCTGTAATAACTGTAGGAACGGCGGCTGTAGGTGTTCATTTTGCATTGCTTAATAATCAGGGCGGACCTATCAGCGTATCGATAGGCGACAACAGCGCCGCCGACAGCATTGTTACACCCTCGGAAAACTCAAAGGTGCATTCCGAAAAGAGCGGAATGACTTTCGTTGATGATAAGGCATTCTGGGCACAGCTGGGCAAAATAACTTATCATCCGGTAGATAATACACCCACCATAGATACTGCACAAATCAATGCGGCAGATGATTTTGACAGTCTTTTCTGCACAGATAAGCAGGTTCAGAGTGAAATGCTTGACCTGTTCGATAATGCGATCGACATTACGAACAAATATATCGTTCTTCCCGACAGCAATGCGGCGGTAGGCATATCATCGGATATGAATGCGCAGGAAATAGAAAGCTTCAAAAACAACAGTGCCAACTGCTTTGTCGGCACGGGCTATTATGAAAATGAACGTTTTTATTATGCCGACAAAACGTATTTCGGATTTGATACCTCAGAGGAATTTATAAATACCGTATCACAGGTATATACGGGAAATCACTCAGATAATTTCACAGAAGATTTTTATAATTACTGCCCCGATTACATTCAGCCGGCGGATAAAAATAACATAAAATCGAATTTCGGTATAAATATCGGCAAAGAGCTTCCGATAACAGAACCCTACTCAGCGCACACACAGTATTGTGCAGCTGTTTATACCGATGAAAGCCATAATTCTTTGATACTGTTATCGCTTACCGCAAAAGAGGGCGATAACGACAGCAAAACATTTGAGCTCAGATATGTACCCATGAAATATGTTGACGGAAAACTTCGTATAGTTGTTGAGATATACAACACGATTTTTATGGACGTAAACGCATTCTCCGATAATTTTATGTACAATTGCGGAATGGCAAGCGAAATAGAATCAGAAGCAAAAACCGTTGATATAACCTCTGTGGTGGGTGACAGTGACAGCTCATCAAAGCCTGAAGCCACAACGGTGACAACAACAGTTACCACAACAACTGCCGCAGCATCTACAGCTTCCAAAACCGAGAGCACGACCGCACCGCAGACAACTGCCGCGCCCGAAACGACAACGGTCGCACCCGAACCGACAGGCACAGCTACTAATGTGACGCTCAGAATGACAGGCAACGCAGCCGATCTTGACAGAAGTATGCTTTACTATTATAAGGTTGACAAGGCGTTCCTTACAAATGATGAAGTCATAACCATAAAGCAATCCAAAATATCAGAAGTACCCTATTTTAATACCGATGGCAGTGATCACACATTTGACAGCATAGACTACGGCATTTACGTTATAGCCGCTCCTATGATGACCACTACAGGCGACAACGGATTTGCCGTATTCACCGTGACCGAAAGCAGCAGTAACAGCATTATAAATATTGATCTGACAACCGGTACTCTTCCTGCCGACAAATTTGAGGTTGTAGACGAAAGTATTCAGGAGGAGGATACTCTGCCCGATTACAGCGAACAGCAGTATGCGCTTGCAGAAAAATCCTACACATACGAGGAACACACCTACATACCGGTTGAGCTTATCCATTATGGGGATACCTATATAGACGATAACATATGGCAAGGAGCACGACTGATCGACACTGTTGACGGTCGTAGGATTACGGGATGTAAAGTGAAAAAGACTCCGGTAAGCTATGCAAGCATAAGCGTTGACGGCAAAATTATCACCGGAGAAGAAGTAAATGATTATATCCTGCTTGTAAACATAGATAATATCCAAGGCGAAAACAATCATATCTATAGCACTATAATGGTGCGCAAAGATCTTGTAAAGAGCAGTAAGCCGAAAGTCATACTCGGGGATAGATTTTACTCTTCATACATTGCCACCGACTATGGCGATATTGACATCGACATGGTGCTTAAGGACGACAACGGAAAGCCTGTAAAGAACTGCGAAATATATTTTGTACATCTTGATGATATAGACACATATAATCTGGAACATAACAACGCAAACGTTCACGCTTCAGGCGACTATTGCATAGCTAACACGGATTCTGAGGGAAGAGTCAGTACGTTTACCGGTCTGTACTGCGGAAAGAACTATCTCTCGATACCGGCTGACGTTATCGAAAAAGGCTATGTATTCAATAACGACCGTTATTACGATATTATCCCAAAAGATCCCGTGCCACAGCTGATAGCAGAAATTCCGATTACAAACGAATAAGTGATCTATCCAGCAAACAGTGTCCTGCTTTTCAGGAAAAGCGCTGAAGTCTGTCGGAAAATCTATATATCTATTAAATTATAACGGGCGTTGAGTGTTGTTTGCTCTGCCGGCTTTGTGGCAAGCAACCAAAGCGTCCTTGCTTTAGGCAAAGCTCTTCACCTAGGGTAAGGGAGTTTGGTTAGAGATTGAGATCAGGCTATATTTTTCAAAACAGACTTTTACTACAAGCAGACACACGGCAGGAAAACGCTCCTGCCGTGTGTTTTTATCAACTGCGCATTTCTTTATAAAAAGTACTTGCATTTTATCCGCTTTTTTGGTAAAATAAAATATGAGCGCAGAAGTATAAAATTATGCGTGGAATTTGTATTTCTTGAGGACAGCCTCATACAAATAAAGTAAAAGCGAAAGGATCATTACCATGAGCAAATTAAACAAGAAGAATGTAGAAGATTTACAGGTAAAGGGCAGAAAAGTCCTTGTTCGTGTAGACTTCAACGTACCTATGAAGGACGGCAAGATCACAAACGACAACAGAATCCAGGCCGCACTTCCCACAATCAATAAGTTAGTTGAGAACGGTGCAAAGATAGTTCTTTGTTCACATCTCGGCAAGCCGAAGAACGGTCCCGAGGACAAGTTCTCTCTTAAGGCTGCTGCAGAAAGACTTGCAGAGCTCGTTAATACAAAGGTAGTTTTCGCTAAGGACGATACAGTAGTAGGCGAGAACGCAAAGAAGGCAGTTGCAGAAATGAAGGACGGCGAGATCGTTGTTCTTGAAAACACACGTTTCCGCGGCGCTGAAGAAACAAAGAACGGTGAAGCATTCGCTAAGGAACTTGCAGATCTCGTTGACGACGATGTATTCGTAATGGACGCTTTCGGTTCTGCACACAGAGCACACGCTTCTACAGCAGGCGTTACAAAGTTTGTTAAGGAAACAGCAGTAGGCTACCTTATGAACAAGGAGATCGAGTTCTTAGGCAACGCTGTTGAAAACCCCGTAAGACCTTTCGTTGCTATCCTCGGCGGTGCTAAGGTTGCAGACAAGCTGAACGTTATATCAAACCTCCTCGAAAAGTGCGACACACTTATCATCGGCGGCGGTATGGCTTACACATTCTTAAAGGCTAAGGGCTATGAAGTAGGTACATCACTCGTTGACAACGAGAAGATCGACTACTGCAAGGAAATGATCGAAAAGGCTGAAAAGCTCGGCAAGAAGCTCCTTCTCCCCATTGATACAACAATTGCAAAGAACTTCCCCGATCCTATCGACGCTGAGATCGAAGTAAGCGTTGTTGACGCTGACAAGATTCCTGCAGATATGATGGGTCTTGACATCGGTCCTAAGACAATGGCTCTGTTCGCTGATGCCGCAAAGTCTGCTAAGACAGTTGTATGGAACGGTCCTATGGGCGTATTTGAGAACCCCGTATTAAAGAAGGGTACAGTTGCTGTCTGCGAAGCTCTTGCAGAGGCAGACGCTACAACGATCATCGGCGGCGGCGACTCGGCTACAGCTGCTATCAACCTCGGTTATGCAGACAAGATGAGCCACATCTCAACAGGCGGCGGCGCTTCTCTTGAATACCTCGAAGGTAAGGTACTTCCCGGTATCGCTTGCATTCAGGACAAGTAAAAATAACGAGGGCGGATATTCTCCGCCCTTATTGTTGTGTAATAAGCAATTTATAATAAAAAACGAAAGGAACACTGTATCATGAAAAAGACAGTAAGAAAAGCAGTTATCGCAGGTAACTGGAAGATGAATAAGACAAGACCCGAGGCTAAGGCTCTTTTAGAAGAATTAAAGCCTATGGTTGCCGATGTAAAGGACGTTGAGGTCGTAGCCTGCGTTCCCTTTACAAACCTTGAAACAGCTCTCGCTGTAACAGCAGGCACAAACATAAAGATCGGCGCTGAGAACTGCCACTTTGAAAAGAGCGGTGCTTTCACAGGCGAAATTTCAGCTGATATGCTCGCTGAAATGGGTGTTGAATATGTTGTACTCGGTCACTCCGAGCGCCGTCAGTACTTTGCTGAAACAGACGAAACAGTAAACAAGAGAACAAAGGCTGCTCTTGAAGCAGGTTTAAAGCCCATCGTATGCGTAGGCGAGCTTCTCTGGGAGCGTGAATGCAACATTACGGAAGAAGTTATCGCACGTCAGATAAAGCTTGATTTCTTCGGCATCTCCGCAGACGACCTCAAGAAGTGCATAATCGCTTACGAACCTGTTTGGGCTATCGGTACAGGCAAGACAGCTACAGCAGATCAGGCTGAAGAGGTTTGCGCTTTCATCCGTGCTACACTCGCTAAGCTCTACGGCGCAGATGTTGCAGAAACGATCACAATCCAGTACGGCGGCTCTATGAACGCAAAGAACGCTGAAGAACTGCTCTCAAAGACAAACGTTGACGGTGGTCTTATCGGCGGTGCTTCACTCAAGGCTGCTGATTTCACAACTATCATCAAGGCTGCCGTAAACGGCTAATCAAAAATCGGATATTTACGAAAGGACGACTAAACAAATGGCAAAACCCGTTTTACTCGTTGTTATGGACGGCGTAGGCTTTTCAAAGACAGGTCTTGGTGACGCTGTTACACTCGCCAACACTCCTACACTTGACAGACTTTTAAGAGAATGCCCCAACACTCGTTTAAAGGCTCACGGTGACGCTGTAGGTCTGCCTACAGATGATGATATGGGCAACTCAGAGGTAGGTCACAACGCACTCGGCTGCGGTCAGATCTACTCACAGGGCGCAAAGCTCGTTAACGAATCTATCGAAAGCGGAAAGATGTATCAGTCTGAGGCTTGGAAGGAACTCGTTGACAACTGCAAGGCTAACAACAGCACTCTGCACTTCATCGGTCTTTTATCGGACGGTAACGTTCACTCAAATATCAAGCACCTGTTCAAGATGCTGACAGAAGCCAAGAACGAGGGTATCAGCAAGGCAAGAGTACACATTCTGCTTGACGGCAGAGATGTACCCGCTACTTCTGCTCCGATATATATCGAACAGCTTGAGAGTTTCCTCAAGGATCTTAATGCGGACGGCGCTTTTGACGGTAAGATAGCAAGCGGCGGCGGACGTATGAAGGTTACTATGGATCGTTATCAGGCTGACTGGCCTATGGTTGAACTTGGCTGGAAGACTCACGTCAAGGGCGAGGGCAGACAGTTTGCGTCAGCTATGGAGGCTGTTGAAACCTACCGTAAGGAAAACGACGGCATCATCGACCAGGATCTCCCTGCATTCGTAATCGCTGAGAACGGCGAGCCTGTAGGCAAGATAGTTGACAAGGACAGCGTTATCCTCTTCAACTTCAGAGGCGACCGTGCTATCGAGCTTTCAATGGCATTTGACGATGACGACTTCACTGCATTCGACAGAGGCGCAAAGCCCGACGTATGCTTCGCAGGTATGTTGCAGTATGACGGCGACTTAAAGCTCCCTGCACGCTTCCTTGTAAATCCTCCCGAGATCACAAACACTCTCACAGAGGTACTCGTTGCCGCAGGTCTTAACGAATATGCCGTATCCGAAACACAGAAGTACGGCCATGTAACTTACTTCTGGAACGGCAATAAGAGCGATAAGTTCAGCGAAGAGCTTGAAACATACAAGGAAATTCCCTCAGACAACGTTTCATTCGATCAGCGTCCGTGGATGAAGTCCGCTGAGATAACAGACGATCTTATCGAAGTAATAAAGAGCAAGAAGTATGACTTTATCCGTTGCAACTACCCCAACGGCGATATGGTCGGACACACAGGCAGCCTCGACTCAACAATAATCGGTGTTGAAGCGGTTGACCTCGGTCTTTCAAGACTTATCAAGGTTTGCGATGAGTACGGTGTTACGCTCGTAGTAACCGCCGATCACGGCAACGCAGACGAAATGCTTGAGAAGAACAAGAAGGGTGAGATTCAGGTAAGAACAGCCCACTCGCTCAACCCCGTTCCTTTCATCATCTATGATAAGGAAGTCAAGTACACTATCAAGGACGATACAAAGTACGCTCCCGGCGTTCCCACCAAGTACGGTCTGGCAAACGTTGCTCCCACCATTGTTAAGATGCTCGGTCTTACAGCGCCTGACTGCTGGCAGGAAAGCATGATCTAAGCGGCGAGTCGCCGCTGACTGTTCCGCCTTTGGTAATGATGTTGTTTTGCTTAACATATCAAAACGGCGGGAATAAACGGTAGCATAAATTTTATAAACGAATTACGGCAGGTATGCGAAAGCGTATCTGCCGTTTTGCGGCGATGCGCCGCTCCAAATTCCGCCGTTCTGACGGATTGAGCTTGGCTCAACTTCCGTTACCGGCGGGAATAAACGATAGCATAAACTTTATAAGCAAATTACGGCAGGTATGCGAAAGCGTATCTGCCGTTTTGCGTGTTGAAAAGGCAAACTTGTTTGAAAATTCAGAAAACATCGCTGATAGCGTTTTCTGTGCTGACAGGGAGTTAATAATTTCGTGAGTGTATCGGTGCAACTGCACTAACATTAACCTTTCAAAAAAACGCTACTAACCTGAGATATATGTACTAAAACTGCGGACGTGTAGCGTTAAGCGTTCCAGAACCTACAGGATATACGATATTCGGGTGGTTACACGAGTTTAGCCAACACCCTAATGGCAGAAGAGGTGAGAGGTCAGGAAAGAGGGAGCCACGAGGGAGAAAACCTAAGGGGTACTCGTTTATAACCTTATAAAGTCCCTGCCACAGTGATATTGTCGCACAACGCTCACTTCTGTCACATTCGACAACTCCGCTGTCAAGACACGCAACCGGCGCAAGCGAACCCTCTGTAAGTCTTAATATGTCGCCTACCGTGTACTTTTCAGGCGATTTTGCCAGTCTGTAACCGCCCTGAAATCCACGGTTGGTGCGCAGAATATCCGATTTGTTCAGCATCGGCACGATCTGCTCCAGATATTTCTTTGATATTCCCTGTCGCTGAGCTATTTCTTTCAGAGGGATATAACCGTCGCCCTGGTGCTCCGCAAGATCAATGAGCATTCTTAATACATAACGTCCTTTTGTCGATATCTTCATATTGTAGTCCTTTCTCGGTGATGATTATCTGAACTGTTTGCGATCTGTCCGTCGTTAAATACTATAATACCATATTTTTAGTAGGTTTTCAAGTGGTATTTTCTGATTTTTACGATAAATCTGCGTTTTATCGTAAAAATTCTTTGTTTATGGCATCACTTATGATAAATCCATCGATATTAAGTTATAAGCTAAAATACAAATTTTACTTAAATCTCCCACAAATACAGTATGAAACAGCGCTGTAAACGATTATAAAACACAGCTTACTTGTGATAATGCACAGCTTTTAGGAAGCGGTTTTGTACACTCTGCGCTTATTTTGAAATTATGAGCTTTTTTTGACCTTTTTACGGTTTTTGTGCTTGCAGGCGGTCATAAAATGTGATAAAATTAATTTATATGGAAAATGGAAATAAGAAAAGGAGGCGGGAATATGTTTGACGATGTCAGAAGGTATCTGTCCGATACTATTGATGCAGTCGCAACAAAACGATACGATGATCTTCAGCAGATAACTGAATTTGCACCGGCAGCGAAAGCAATGCGTATATCGAGAATAGTACGCACGCTGAGCTACGGCGGCAGAGTCAGTGAAACGCTTGTTTACAAAGACACCGAGATCTTTCCCCTCTACAACAAAAAATACGATCGTGAAAACGCAAGCTGTAGTTATACCTACGAATTCTACACCGATGTTGATTTTACAACACTGAGCGCCGAGCAGGAACAGCTCTTTGAGCATATTGCCAATATTCTCGCAATAATCTGTACCTGCACCCTCAACATTCACGTTGAAAAGCTTATAGATCACATTGACCGCGACAGCGGAATCCCGAACTCCAAAGGTTTCCGCGCATTTATCGAAGAAGTTAAGGAAAACGGTATACTTACGGATTATGCGGTGATAAGAGCCAATATCAAGGGCTGTAATACGCTGAATACCATTTTCGGCTATCAGGCTACCACCGAGATAATCACAAAGTACGCAAAAGCGCTCAACAAGATGATGTATAGCGATGAGCTCTGTAGCCGTTCAGGCAGTGACAACTTCTGCCTTATGGTGAAGAAGGCTCACCTGAAAAACCATCTCAAGAGCTTTGCAAAGATACCGGTAAACTTCTTCTACGGAAAAGAAAAGACGGTTTATGAGATAGCCCTTCGTGCAGGCATAGTTGAACTTGACGGAAGCACAGACGATATTGACACAATACTTGCCCGTGCAGAAACCTGTATAGATGTCGCCAAGCGCCGTACAGATACGGATTACGTTTATTACGACCTTGATACGATTACCAAGGAGCAACAGCTCACACTGCTTGAAAGCGATATGCCGCAGGCGCTTGCCGACGGCGAATTTTTAGTTTACTACCAACCCAAGGTACGCATTGATACAAGGACGCTTGTAGGCGCTGAAGCGCTTATCAGGTGGAACCGTGACGGTAAAGTCATCTCCCCTGCCGACTTTATCCCGATAGCAGAACGTACAGGTCTTATAATGAAGCTTGATATGTTCGTACTCGAGCATACCTGTGCTATGATAAAAAAATGGCAGGAAAACGGAAAACGCATAGTTCCCGTATCGGTAAATTTCTCAAAGATTCACCTGCGTTTTCCTCACCTTGCAGAAAAGATAATGAATGTTATCAACCGTTACGATATCGAACCGCACTTCCTTGAAGTTGAGTTTACAGAAACAGCTTACACCGATGATTTCAATGCCATAAAGCAGGCAATAATCGACCTCAAGAGCTACGGACTTATGGTTTCAATGGACGACTTCGGAACAGGATATTCTTCGCTTGCCCTGCTGAAAGACCTCGACTTTGATATACTGAAGCTTGACAAGTCGCTTGCCGGTTCAAATGACGATACAAGAGGACAGGTAGTACTTGAGAATGTTCTTCATATGGCGAAAGAACTCAGTATGACTACCGTATGCGAGGGTGTTGAAGATAAAACGATAGTAGAAAACCTCAAGGATATGGGCTGTAACATTATACAGGGTTACTATTTTGATAAGCCTCTGCCCGAATCGGAGTTTGCGTCAAGGCTTGAAAGCCCGATTTATGAGAAGTAAATAATGATATTAAAACCGCTGTGGGGTTCACAGCGGTTTTTTGATGTGGTAGACAACAGGGGACGGTTTTACAAAATGTCGTTTGTTTGATGTGCTTCTTTTATATTGTTTGATGTTTTTGCTATGATAGCAGGCTACCGATAGTGCTGTTTGTAGGATAGCACTTCTCGGGTTCGCTATTCTGTGCGATAACGTTGCTACTATTCACGCGGGAGACAACCAAAGGGACTAGGTGAGAGTCTGAGCCTTACTTACGCAAGGCTCGTGCTCGAGCCATTCTCCGCCGTCCGTCAGCGCCGCAGTCTGAGCCTTACTTACGCAAGGCTCGTGCACTCCGCTAAAGCTCCGTTGGACTTGCAGCCAGTGAAGCAAAGCGTAACGTCCGAGCGCTTGCGAAAGCAAGACTCAGCCCTATACCCTTAGGTTTTCTCCCTCGTGGCTCCCTCTTTCCTTACCCACACCCGTACCCCGCTAGGGTGTTGGCTAAACTCGTGTAACCTCCCGAATATCGTATATCCTGTAAGTTCAGGAACGCTTAACGCTACACGTCCGCAGTTTTAGTACATATATCTCAGGTTAGTAGCGTTTTTTGAAGGGTTAATGTTGGCGCAGTTGCACAGATGCACTCACAAAATTATTAATACCCAGTAAGCACTGAAACTGTTTTTAGCGGTGTTAGCGATATGTCTGAAATACCGCCTTATGGGAAATGCGCTGTAATGAGATTTATTGCTTATATGCAAAAAGGATACCACAAGCTTAAGGCGTTTGCAGTATCCTTTTAATTATATCTGAGTACGCAGTGGCATATTATCACCGCCGATAACGAAAGTGCAACAAATCGCCAACTTTCAGCACGGCGAATTTGAAGCGGCACATTGCCGCCCGCCGGTAACGCAACTGTCGCCTATCGGCAACAGTCAGAACGGCGAATTGTCAGCGGCGACCCGCCGCCAAGCATGGATGCTTGTTAGCAGTCGAAACTAAGTCGCAAAACAACAGCCACAACTTTCGCTGTGGCTGTAATTATTATTGATTTTCTGCTTCGTTAATATCCGCCGGTAACGCAACTGTCGCCTATCGGCAACAGTCAGAACGGCGAATTGTCAGCGGCGACCCGCCGCTTATTCGCTGCGAGCACCACGGTTTTCCTTGAGGATAACGTCGTGTGAGCCACCCTCAACGATACTTGTAGAAGAAACGAGAGTGAGCTTGGCGTTCTTCTGGAAGTCGGGAATATTAAGGCAACCGCAGTTGCACATTGTCGAACGTACCTTTGACAGTGAGCGTGTAACGTTGTCCTTCAGGCTGCCTGCGTAAGGAACATAGCTGTCAACACCTTCTTCAAACGAAAGCTTCTTGTCGCCGCCCATGTCGTATCTCTGCCAGTTTCTTGCACGGTTAGAACCTTCGCCCCAGTATTCCTTAACATAGCTGCCGTTAACGAACAGCTTGTTTGTGGGAGATTCATCGAAACGTGAGAAGTATCTGCCGAGCATCATAAAGTCAGCGCCCATAGCAAGAGCAAGCGTCATATGATAATCGTGAACGATACCGCCGTCAGAGCAAACAGGAACATAAACACCTGTTTCTTCGAAATATCTGTCACGCTCCTCGCATACCTCGATAAGTGCTGTAGCCTGACCTCTGCCTATACCCTTCTGTTCACGGGTAATGCAGATAGAGCCGCCGCCGATGCCGACCTTGATAAAGTCTGCACCGCAATCTGCGAGGAAGCGGAAACCTTCCTTATCAACAACGTTGCCTGCGCCGACCTTTACGCTGTCGCCGTAGTTTGCACGGATCCAGTCGATAGTCAGCTTCTGCCACTCAGAGTAGCCCTCGGAACTGTCGATACACAGAACATCCGCACCTGCGTTAACGAGAGCGGGAACACGCTCTGCGTAATCTCTTGTGTTGATACCTGCGCCAACTATGTAACGCTTCTTGCTGTCGAGAAGCTCGTTCTTGTTTTCCTTATGCTGTTCATAGTCCTTTCTGAATACGAAGTACATAAGTACGCCGTTATCATCAACTATAGGAAGCGAATTGAGCTTATGCTCCCAGATTATATCGTTTGCTTCCTTAAGCGTTGTGCTTGCGGGAGCGGTGATGAGCTTTTCAAGAGGAGTCATAAATGTAGATACCTTTGTATCTGTAGTCATTCTTGATACTCTGTAGTCACGGCTTGTTACAATACCTAAAAGCTTGCCGCTTTCTGTACCGTCGCTTGTTACGGGCATTGTCGAGTGACCTGTCTTAGCCTTAAGCTCAAGCACATCGGCAAGCGTCATATCGGGAGCAAGGTTAGAGTCGCTCTTTACATAGCCTGCCTTGTAGCTCTTTACTCTTGCTACCATTGCCGCCTCGTCCTCAATCGACTGCGAGCCGTAAATGAAAGAAATACCGCCCTCTTTTGCAAGAGCAACCGCCATCTTATCATCGGATACAGACTGCATGATAGCCGATACCAGAGGAATGTTCATATAAATAGAACTTTCCTCGCCCTTTTTGAACTTAACAACGGGTGTACGCAGTGATACGTTTGCAGGTATACACTTTGAAGATGAATAACCCGGTACGAGCAGATACTCGCCGAATGTGTGTGAGGGCTCAGAGTAAATAAAAGCCATAATTTTACCTTTCCTTTCCTTGCACTTCAGTGCTACGCACTCCGGAATAGCTTTGAGGCAAACGAACTTTAACCGCTTGTTGCTTAAAAGACTGCTTGCCTCAGAGTATTCCGTATATGCGATAAAAATTAAGTCTACTGTGGATCATTGACAGGTTTAAATTGTCTACAGCAGACGCTTACTATTAATTTAATTATACCTTTATATCCGCCGCTTGTCAAGTCTTTTATAGTGCAAAAATAAAACCACCGCCCCGCCGAAAATTGATTAATTTACCTAACCGCATATATCCGATATGCGTCCGCCGTATATCTGCAAAAACAAGCCTCCGCTAACCTTCGCTAACCTCCCCGCCCATCTTTTCCAAAAACCGCACTATCCCTTAAAAATCGCCAACACTCTTGGCTCCCTTGAGTAAAGGGAGCTGGATTGCGACAAGGCTACTTCTTATCATAAATTGTCTTGCTCTGCGATTCAAGACTCTTTAATATTCTCTAAACCTTATCTGTCGCAAGACTGAGGGATTGTTTTCCTACCGCACCCTTTCCGTTTCTCAGACACCTCCGCTAACAATCCCTCAGTCACAGTGACGGAAAACACGATTCTTTGCCAACATATCTTTTACTTTTATAAAAAAGCAATATTGAAAAGCAACGTGCTTCACTGTGCCAGCTCCCTTTACACAAGGGAGCTAAAGGTGATACTGCTTTACTATCCCTTTCCAAAACCGCACTACCCTCAACTTCTCATTATTCCTAATCCGATATTCATTTCCTCCCTGTATACCCTTGACAACTTCCGCCGATAATTCTATAATAAAAGCAGTAACTTCCATATCAATATAAAGGTGTGATGTAATGAACTTCAAATGGGATAAAAAATATCTCTACTGGGGAGTGACCGCATTCCTCGTTATCGCCGCCGCTATCGTGTTCTTCCTCGGTCTGTCACAGATTAAAGAAATACTCGACAGCATCTTCTCGTTCCTGTCTATACTGACCCCCGTCCTATACGGCTTTGTTATAGCATATATTCTCTGCCCGATAGCGACTTTCATCGAAAAGCCATGCCTGCGCAGACTGTTCTATACAATACAAGACAAAAAGCGTGAAAAGTTCGAGCGTGAACACCCCGGCGAAGAGCCGCCGCCAAAGACTTTCCCCGTCCGCAAGGTCGCAAGAGTTATGAGCGTGGCGATCACCATGATTCTCGCCCTGCTTATAGTGACAGGCATAATCTGGGTACTGCTCCCTCAGCTTATCGACACCATTACAATGCTTGTAAACAATATGCCTACCTATGTCACACAGGTCAGCGACTGGGTATCTCAGACGCTGAGAAATTACCCTGAAGTCGAGGCTTATGTTCTCCAGTTCACAGGCGGCATTTCCGATATGCTCAACAGCTGGCTGTCGACCGAGCTTCTTCCTCAGATGAACAATATATGGAATCTGATTTCGTCCAACGTTATGAACATAATCAGCGTGTTTATGAATCTCCTGCTCGGCTTCGTTATCGCTATCTACTTCCTTAACAGCAAGGAGCTTTTCGCCGCTCAGTTCAAAAAGGTTCTTTATTGTCTGTTCAAGCCAAAGGTCGCAACCAAGATAATAAACAGCACCCGTGAGGTCAACAAGTCATTCGGTCAGTTTATCACAGGTAAGATACTCGACAGCTTTATTATCGGTATGGTCTATGTACTGCTTATGAGCATATTCAATATGCCTTATGCGGTACTCTGCGGTGTTATAATGGGTATCACCTGCATTATCCCGTATTTCGGACCGTTCATAGGCTACATTCCGTGTATGCTCCTGCTCGTCCTCGTTGATCCTATCCAGTGTATCTACTTCACCATTATGGTCGTAATAATCCAGAATGTTGACGGTAACGTCCTCGCCCCAAAGATCATCGGCGACTCGACCGGACTTTCGAGCTTCTGGGTCATCTTCGGTATGCTTGTCGGTCAGGGACTGTTCGGCTTTGTCGGACTTATCATCGGTATACCCCTGTTCGCTGTTGTTTACAGCTTTACAAAAAACAGGGTTAAAAACCGTCTTGAAAACAAAGATCTGCCGTCCGATTCCAACGATTACCGTGACATTCATCATATCGACGCCGAAACAAACGAGCCGGTGTATTTTCCTCACCCGCCGTATATGAAAAAAGCAAAGGAAAAGCACGAACTCAAGAATATCAAAAAGATATTCGTCAAGGATAAAAAGTCCGAAGATAAAAATGACGGCAACAAAAACAACTGAATCTGATACCGGCACAGACAGCCGGTATATCACAATGGCAGGTAGGCATATTCTCACCTGCCATTTTCTGAAAGGAAATCTGTATGTCAAAACAATTCGTAGTAACTCCCGCCGGGATGAAAAAAGCCGAAGCAATGTGCGAGGAAAAAGGCACGTCCTGCGCCGTACTTATGCGTAATGTCGGCTCTGCGATCGCTCTTCATATCTCCCGTATAGCAAAGCCCTGCCGCACAGCTGTGCTTGTCGGAAGCGGAAACAACGGCGGCGACGGATTTGCGCTTGCCCATAATCTGCGTAAACGCGGCTTCACGCCGGTTATAATTATGACAGGTTCAGCTCCAAAGACCGACCTTGCTATAGACTGCTATAACGAGTACAAGTCCGATTACGAAGCCGTTCTGAGCTACCCCGACGAACCGGAAAAAGTTCTGTCCGAAATAGCCTCCTGCGGTATCATTGCAGACTGTGTATACGGCACAGGATTTCACGGCGAGCTTCACCCCGACATAAGGCGGCTATTCTCATACTGCAACGAGAGTTCGGCTCTGCGCTTTTCCGCAGATATCGCCTCAGGCTGTAATGCAACCGACGGGAACGCCGATGAATACTCGTTTCGTGCGGATATGACCTTTGCACTCGGAGCGGTAAAGACCGGTCAGCTTTACGTTCCTTGCAGTGAATACTCAGGCGATATTGTTCTGCTTGATATAGGAATTTCCGAAAGCTGCTTCACGGAGTATGACGCAGAGCTGAACGGCGATTCTTTAGCGTCTTTTTTTGTCAACCGCAGTCGCATAACACATAAAGGGACATTCGGCAGACTGCTGAATGTTTCCGGCAGTGAGAGCTGTATCGGCGCCGCATGGATGTCCACCAACGCCGCGCTCAGGACAGGCACCGGACTTGTGACACTGGCGTCTGTAAGCGAGGTCACATCAAGCGTTGCGAATACCCTGCACGAGTGCATCTATCTGCCGCTCGGCAATAAAACGCTTACTTCCGACTGCGCCGACAAGCTATGCAAAAACGCACAGACCGCCTCGGCGATACTTTTCGGTTGCGGCGTCGGAAACAGTGATGAAACCTACCGTCTGCTCAGAAGTCTTATCAAAAATACTTCCTGCCCCATAGTCATAGATGCAGACGGCATAAATTCTCTTGCCCCGCATATAAATGAGCTGAGGGACAACACCGACAGGCTCATACTCACTCCTCATATAAAGGAGTTCAGCCGCCTCAGCGGACTTGATACCGCATATATCCTGCGCAACAAGCTAACTGCGGCAAAGAATTTTGCAAAAAAGTACGGCGTACATATTCTGCTTAAGGACGCATATTCGGTATATGCCGCCCCGGACGGCTTCACAGCCGTTAATATGAGCGGTAATGCGGCTTTGGCAAAAGGCGGAAGCGGCGATACGCTTGCCGGAACGATAGGCGGACTGCTGGCACAGGGCATTGAAATAAAGAATGCCGTGCGGCTGGGCGCATATCTTTTCGGACTGTCCGCACAGTATGCGGCGCGCGACAGAAGCATGAGCGGAATTTTGCCGTCGGAGTTACCTGCACTGTATCCGTATATTCTGCGTGAATTTTACGGAATAGCCTGAATGCGGTATGTTGTCCTATCTTACGAAAAGGATGACATATCATGAAAAAAAGACTTATTATTCCTGTGGTGCTTTCAGCCTGTCTTATATGCGCTTCCTGCAAAGCGGCAGATAAGGCGGAAATTCCCGACCTCAGCGGTAATATAACGCTCAGCGGCAGACTTACCTGCGAGGATATCTCCGCCGAGGTAAACCTTGAACGTAACGGCAAGGTATGGACCGTCAGCTTCACCTCTCCCGACAGTGTAAAGGGGCTTACGGTAACAGATGACGGCACGACCGTAAAGTACAGCCTTGACGGCATAGAGTATCAGTACAGCGAAAATTCACCGCAATTCGCCACCGCGGCGGAGCTTCTTACCGACTGTATCGACAACGCAGGGACATCGGAAGACATCACAGCAAGAAAAAACAATGACAGTCTTACTCTGAGCGGTACGGCTGACAAAAACAGCTATACTCTGACGCTTGACGCAAGCGGAAAAATAGTCGGCGTATCTGTCGGCGGATATGTGCTTGACTGCTCAGGCGATCCAGCCCCCGAAACCACCGCCCCAGCCGTTGATGTCGGCAAATACCTGAAATAGCGACGGGTGTGATCCGCCGCAAATTCGCCGCTTTGAAAGTTAGCTGTTTGCTCAACTTTCAGAGCGGCGGCAGCAATGTGCCACTGCAACTTAATTTTATCAATACAATAATCCGCCGCCCGACCGGGTAGCGGATTTTGTTATTTATACGCCGTGTTTTTTTATCTTAAATTCAGTGCAAATGCGCTATATCCCATATAATGGTTTGACATTTTTCTTTACAAGTGTTAAAATTATTTTATAATTACACTTTATTTTTCGGAGGAATGCTTTGCTGTCAGCTTATATTTCTATGGTCGATACGCCGACCGAAAAAGAACTGGTAACGCAACTTTATAATTCGTATAAACAATTTATGTACAATATAAGTATGTCAATGCTCGGCAAACGGGAAGATGCCGAAGATGCCGTACAGGATTCATTCATACGCATCATAAACAACCTTGACAAGATAGGAAACCCGTATTCCAGAAAGACAAAATCCTATATCACAGTCATAACAAAAAACATCTGTGTCGACAAACTCAGAAAATACAACATAAACAACACACTGACGATCGGCGATTCCGTGGAGGATATCCCCGATGATAACGAAGAAACGGACATTGCCTATGAGCAGGTCATAAAAAATATGAAGCAACTTCCTCCGCGGCTGAAGAGTATAGCATTCCTCTACTATGTCCAGAAACTTCCTACAGACAATATTTCACAGATGCTTGATATCGAAGTCAATACCATTCATGTATACTTATCAAGAATAAGAAAGATTCTGCTTTCAAAAAAGGGTACAACATTATGACAAACAAAGAAATTTTAAGTGCGGCTCTGAAAAGCGATTATCTTTCTGAGCTATCCGTGTTCGAGGCTCTTCCCGACTACAGAATGAGCCGCAGCTTCGACAGAAAAATGCACAAGCTGATACGGGCATATTTAAAGCAAAAAAACAGAGAAAGTACCGTATATAAGCGCCGTACCAGAGTACGTCTGTTGGCAATTGCAATAATTTTCGCCACCGTTGCGCTCGGCACAGGCGGTGTGGTTCTGCTGCAATACTGGGATACTTTCAGGCTGAGAGGCGTCGGTAACAACGAATACGCCTTTGATGTAAGCAACCCTGAAAGCGCACCTATTGAAATTCTCGACAAATACAGGATAACAGCAGACCTCAGCAGTTATAAAAAAGAAGTCATAAGCGACAGCGAGCTGGACTACTGGGTAGTATATACCGATGACAGCGGAAAGACGATCTGTTACAATCAGTTCACAAAGACTATGGCTGATTCATTGCAGATCGGACTTGGCAATGTACAGATCCCTCCGGAGAAAACCGATCTTGGCAATTATACCGCTTTATATTATGTATCGGCAAACGGCGTACAGAACCTTATGTGGGACAACGGCGACTACATATTCGAGCTTTCGGCAGAGGGTCTGAGCAAGGAAGAAACAAAAGCGCTTGCCCTTTCCGTCAAAAAAATCGAATAATATCGGATATGTGTGATTTATCACTTGATTTGATATACTCAGCTATGTTATACTTATAACAATTAATTCAGCTGTTTTCAGCAGAAACTACCGAAAAAAGAAAAGGAAAAAAATATGAATAAAAGAACTATTTCCGCGCTTTGTTGCGCATCAATATTGCTCGGTATGTTATCGGGCTGTGCAGACAGCAAGACGGAGGAAAGTATGAACAGCACAACATCAACTGCCGAAAGCTCGGCAATATCTTCTGCTGAAGTGACATCATCGGCATCATCAGACGTACAGGAAGGTCAGTCGGTCGTACTTACGGCAGATACAGCAAAGCTTGTCGGAAGGACATATCTCAATGACGATACGCTCTGGACTGCATTTTCGGGTTCAGGCGCAGAGTTTACCTACACCGGAAAGAAGCTCGATATCACCATAGTCGGTGACAACGCCTCAACCGCAGGAAACGAAGAAAATTACGCACGCGTTGCAATTTATATTGACGGCGAACGTGTTATCGACGATATGCTGAACGAAAAGGAAAAGACATATACCGCCTTTGAAAGCGACACTGAAAAGAGCGTAGACGTTCAGATAATCAAGCTGTCAGAATGTGCAATGTCGACATTCGGAATAAAGCCGATAAAGCTTGCCGACGGCGAAAAAATCGAACCTGCGAAAGCAAAAGATCTCAGAATGGAGTTCATCGGCGACTCGATCACCTGCGGATACGGTGTTGACGACGAGGATAAGGAACACCACTTCAAGACCTCAACCGAAGATGTGACAAAGGCATACGCATACAAGACTGCAAAGGCGCTCAACGCCGACTACAGTATGGTATCGATAAGCGGCTACGGCATCATTTCGGGTTACACCGATGACGGCAAGAAAAAACCGGAGCAGACAATACCTCAGTACTATGACAAACTGGGCTTTTCGTACAACAAGTTTGCAGACAGCCTTGAGGTTGCCTCTCTCGAATGGGATTTTGACAATTACAAACCGGATATAGTTGTTATAAACCTTGGCACGAACGATATGAGCTATGCTACAAACGACACTACACGAGCCGAGTTTGAAGAGGGTTATAAGGAATTCTTGAAGCAGGTACGCTCTCATAATCCCGACGCATACATATTCTGCACATACGGCGTTATGGGTAATTCCCTGCTGAAAAACATCAAGAATGTATGCGAGCAGTACTCGGAAGAAACAGGCGATACCAAGGTTAAATTCTTCACCCTCTCAATGCAGGACGAAAACAAAAACGGTATTGCTGCAGACTGGCACCCCAGTGAAAAAACTCATGAGATCTGCGCCGAAAAAGCGGTAAGAACAATAAAGGAAACCCTCGGAATAGAATAATCGGCTGATTGCAAACGTTGATAAACTCATAATAACAAAAAACTATTCGCAGAACCTTTTTCAGGCTCTGCGAATAGTTTTTTATATATAATTTAAAAATTGTTCAAATAAAATCGTCGGCATTCCGGCAGCGTGCGGCTTTATCTTATCTGCTCCTGCAATATATCAAGTATCTCTCCGAACCGCTGGAAATGCACTACCTCACGTTCACGCAGGAATCTGATAACATTAGACACATCGGGATCGTCGCATACTCTTAGTATATTGTCGTATGTCGCCCTTGCTTTCTGTTCTGCCGCAAGATCCTCGTGCAGATCGGCAAGCGGATCTGCTTTGCTCTGCATATATGCCGCTGTAAACGGTACTCCTCCCGCATTTGCGGGATATACCGCATTTGCATGATCCATATAATATGCGCCTACACCGTATCTGTCAAAACTTTTTGCGCCCTCTCCCGTTGTCAGCTGAGAAACTATTGACCCTATCATTTCCAGATGAGACAGCTCTTCCGTTCCTATATCGGTCAGTATTGCAATTGCTCTCTTGTCAGTCTGGGAAAACCGCTGTGACAGATATCTCAGCGCCGCGCCAAGCTCTCCGTCAGGTCCGCCGTATTGAGAAAGAATGTAGCTTGCAAGCTTAGGATTGCGGTTTTTGATAACGACAGGTACCTGCGTCCTTTTTTCAAATATAAACATACGCCCTCCTTATAATATCCACTGACCGCTGAGCCAGTCCCAGTTACAGTCCGTACCGGCAGAGGACGCTCTGAGCGGATAGAATTCATTCTCAAACGCACATCTGCAAGCGTCCGCCTGCTTTACAGCCTCACGGTACAGCTCAAGCGCTCTTGTATCATTGGGATGAGTATCAAGAAACAGCTTTAAGTCCTGCGCATAGAAATCTGCGGCAGACAGCTTGCGCAGAAGCTGTGACGCTCTCGATGACAGATTATACGCCATTATAAAGCCCCCTCTCGTATTCGTCTATCGTGATATTAAGCTCAGGAAATATGGTTCCCGCTCTCATTGCCGTTTCGGGGTCGTACAGCTTGCCGAGCCTCTGGAACGGCGCATACGCATATCCGGGTTTCTTTTTTGCGTTCATCGTTTCTGCGTTTTCGCAAAAAATATCGTTCTTATCCATTCTCGGAATACTCCTTTCATTCGTGATTTTTCGGCTTTACAGTACATTTTATGCGGCGTTGCGCCTGTATGTTACTTTTGGAATATTTTGACATATACATGACAATGGTATCTCAAAAACAGCATTGACACCGCCGCAAATGTGTTATATACTGTGTCTGTCAGACAGATCCTATACGATTTTTACATCTATAAAGCAAGGGAGCTCGTGAACGGGCTGAGAGGGAATTGCAATTCCGACCTTTGAACCTGATTTGGATAATGCCAACGTAGGGAACGGTTGTTTTAGTGCGCATAAAAACATCAGCTCCCGCAGACAGTGTGGGAGCTTTTTTGACGGATAAAAGAAAAGAGGTATTTTTGTATGAATAAAAAGGTAAGTATTCAGAAACTCGCAATTTCAGGCGTTCTCATTGCATTAGCGGTAGTATTAAGCGGATTTTCGATCCCGATAGGAGCGTCAAAGTGTTTCCCCATTCAGCATATGGTAAACGTGATAGCAGGCACACTGCTCGGACCGTGGTACGCTGTGGGAATGGCATTTGTCACATCGCTTATAAGACTTATAATGGGTACAGGCACACTGCTTGCTTTCCCCGGAAGCATGGTAGGCGCACTCTGCTGCGGACTTGCTTTCAGATACATTTTCCCGAAGTGGTCGTTTGCTAAGCGTGTTCCGATAGCTTTCCTCGGTGAGATAATCGGCACAGGTGTCCTCGGAGCTATGGCGGCTTTCCCCATTGCCACATTTGTAATGGGTAAAGAGGCGGCTTTATTCACCTACGTTATCCCCTTCGGCGTAAGCACGGTAGGCGGTGCGCTCATAGCGTCCGTTCTTATGTTCGCCCTCGCAAAGACGGGAGTTATAAATATGATGTTCAGACAGACAAGCGAGAAAAAAGCGTAAACGCCCATAAATAAATCAAAGCCACAGAGAGTATTTCCTGCGGCTTTCAGTCTGTCGATAAACCTTTGTGTTTTCTGAAAATGGGGTCGCAGGGGCGTAGCCCCCGACAGGGTCTAGGGGCGGCGGCTGATTTTTTATATTCTTTTCAATCAGTTATTCAAATGTACGGTGCCTTTTTCGTATAGAAACTTGGGCGGTAGTTCGTTTATTTCATCAGCATCTGTCATCACGTCAAGTTTGAATATGCCGTCATCGGTCGTTTCTAAAGTGATGTTCTGATAGTCATATACGGGGTTTTCGCCACCGTTTCTTACAGTCAGCACTTTAATTTTAATTTGATGCTTTGATTTGATTTCTCGATATTCTTTGATGTAAATATCCGGGGAATCTCCTAACGGTATCGTCATACCGCCTGAACTTGATGTCTGATAAACTGAGTTATTCTCTTCCCATCTATATAGAATAATATCATTTGCAAAATCCCATTGTGATACGTATCTGTCAGTAAAATACAAGGAGCGTGCGGTATGAAATTTTTCAAGCGTATTTACAACTGAACCGGTATATCTTATAAGCGGAATATTTCCGGAGTAACGCCCGAAATTCTCATTGAATCCGCTATCATTGATATTTTCGTCACATGACAGAGTGCGGATACATTCATATTCTGTGCCTTTGAAAATATCCAAAGCATCTTTCACTTCATAATTTGTGTTGAAAAACAACAAAGCCATTTTTGAATATTCATTATATAGTTTGTCAATCACAGCTTTTTGCTCTGCTTCAAGCGGTATTGATGTGAGTTCAGGTTCAATGTTGCTTTTGGAAAAGTCGTTATTGCTTTGATTTATGGACTTAGTTTGCGAAGTACTGTTGTTGATTGAGTCAATATTGTTATTTGTATTGCTGTCAACGTACTGATTGCAACTGCATAAAATTGCAACTGTCATAATCAGACCTGTTATTTTTAATAACAATTTCATAAGTAGCTCCTGTTCTGATAAATACTAATTGCCAACCTTGGAATCACCCGCATAAGTCATAAACCAAAATATATTATAGGCGGTGTTTTCGTTATTAATTTTTAAACTTGCTTCATAAAATTGCCAGTCGTTCCCCGGCTTTTTAATATATAGATATTTGCTGAATGATATGGCGTTATCCTTAATTTCGTAATTGTCAAAATTTCCATTTGTAGTGCACTGATTAAGATTTTTATTATCCTTTTCTTCACCGTAAATTGCGATTCTATATTTACCTCCTGTTTTTTATTTTATCATATCATATTAAAACTGATTTGTCAATATATGCAAAAAATAAAATCGCTGTAATTATTATCAGCGATTTTATTATATTGAATATTAATGTCACTTTTAAATTTCCGTTTGCCCCTTCTTCTTATGATACTTCTTTATCAAAACTGCCGTAAGCAGCGATGTAAACGGCACCGTCAGCACAATTCCTATAGTACCCGATAATCCCTGCATTATCTCTATACAGATATTATTCGAGTTTATAAGCTGATAGTAGGAAAGATCGTAGCAGTAGTCGATCATCAGCGTGACTATCGAGCCGCCGACAAACGCAAGTATCAGCGTATTTGACATTGTACCCATCATATCCCTGCCGACATTTATGCCGCTCCTGAAAAGCTCCGATACGCTAAGCTCCGGCTTCTTTTCGTGTATTTCATCAATGGTGGACGCAAGCGACATTCCCACGTCCATAACTGCACCGAGCGTTGATATGAGAATACCCGAGAACAGAAGTCCCCCTATATTTATAGGTATATTCTGCCCGATAAACAGCAGACTTTCTACCTCGGATACATTATAGCCGCTGATTCCGGCAAGCTGTCCGAATATCAGAGCCAGTACCCCTGCCACCAGTACGCCGAAAGCCGTTCCTGCGATAGCACTGACAGATTTCACATTCGCTCCGGCGACAAAGAATATCGTTATAACGGTTGACAGAACGCATATAACAGCCGCCGCCCAGAACGGCGAAAAGCCTCTGTATACAAGCGGAAAGTAAACGAAAATCGTCAGCACGAATGTAAGAGCAAGACATACCGCCGATTTTATGCCTTTTTTACCGCCCACCAGCCACAGCATGATCACAAACAGCGCAACAAAGGCATACACAACATATTCCCTGTCACGGCTGTAAACGGTCACGACCGGCTCTCCGCCGTCATTGGCGCTGACTATGGCTATTACGTCAAGTCCTACCGTACACGGCGCACCGAAAAGATTTCCGTTAGGGCTTATCGCACTCAGCTCCTTGCCTGCATAGCTTCCCGTCTTTATCCTGAGAACTACCTCTTGATTTCCGTACCGCTCGCCGTCCTCTTCAAGGTTATCCTTGGTGATTTTTGTTACGGTCGCTTTTTCAAACGTCCTGTTGTATGTCAATACAAGTTCTACCTTGTCGAATGAGTTGAGCAATACAATAAGCACGGCGCTTATCGCAACAACGACAGCGGCAATTATATATCCGATGATTTTTCCTTTTGTCAAATTCAGTTTATTCATCTTTATCATATCTTTCTGAATACGGTTATCCCCACCGCTTTTACACAGTGGGGACTTCCGTTATTTTATGTGTTTACTTGGAAGATTTCTTATTCTTGATAGCTTCGGGTACTACCATACCTGCCAGAGCGATTGCACTGAGTACCGATAGAGCGGCAAGGGGAGCAACCGATACCATATTGCCTGTGTCAGGGTTTGTTATATTGGAGTTACCGTTGCTTGTGTCATCGGGAGTACTTGTAGTATCCTTGTCCGAGTTGCCGGGTGTGGTTGTATCGTCCTTGCTTGTGTCATCGGGCTTGCTTACGTCCGAACTTGTATCATCGGGAGTGCTTACATCATCTTTGCTCGTGTCATCGGGAGTGCTCGCATCATCCTTGCTTGTGTCATCGGGCTTGCTTGTATCCGAGCCTGTATCATCGGGTGTGCTTGTGTCAGAACTTGTATCGTCCTTGCTTGTATCGTCACCTGCGGGTTCTTCGGGCTTTACTTCAAGAGCGGCAACCGCTTCGTTGAGATAAGCTGTAGCTTCTGCGATCTTGTCGCTTGTTGACTGATCGTCTGCGATAATCGTTTCGGCGTTCTTGATAGCCTCGTTTACCTTGGCAACGCTTTCGTCTGTGTACTTGTCAGCCTCAAGCTGTTTCTTTGCGGCTTCGACAGCCTCGTTCAGTGCGGTAGTATCAGCCTTCTTTACGATTGTGTATGCAGACGAGCCTTCAAGCACCTTGTTTGTATCTGCGTCATAGGTTGTGATCGTCACTGCGGTTTCTGTCATATTGATTACCGAGTAGCTGGGTGTCCAAGTCTGGCTTCTTTCAGCTATGTAATCCTGCTGTGCAGGGATAAGCTCATAGAACTTTGAACCTGTTGATGAGTTAGCCTCCATATATACCGTACCCTCAGGGTCAACTATCGTGCCGGTAACAAGGTCTGAGTTTATCGTGTAGCAGTTGTTCTGAGTAAGATAATCCTCGCCATAGGCATTGCTTTTGTCGAATGCCGTATGTTCTTTACCGTCACCGCTTAACTGATAGCTTCTTGAATATGTGTGATCGTGACCCTGTAAAGCTACGTCAATGTCGAACTCGTCAAAGATAGGAGTAAGCTGTGTTCTTAAGATGATACCATCAGAGTCGGAGTGGTCAAGACCCGAGCCGTAAATATCCTGGTGGAACATTACGATTCTCCACTTCTTGTCCTTGTTTTCATTTACTGCCTTTTCGATTACATTTCTGTGAGTAGCGCAGTTGTAGTTGTTCGTGTCAATTACGATGAACAGTGCATCGCCGTATGTGTAGTAGTAATCTGTGCCTGCGTTTGTGTGACCGAGAGCGTAAGTTGTATCGTCAAGGTCGAATGCGTTAGGTGTGTTGAAGTGGTAAGAATACTGATATGATCCGCTGTCGTGGTTGCCTATCGTAGTGGATACGGGTAATGATGCGAGTGCGGAAGCGTTGAGGTAGCCTGCGTATTCATATTCCCTGTCGGCGTAGTTTACCTGGTCGCCTGCACTTAACATAAAGCTGACCTCGGGGTGAGCCGTCATTGCGTTATTAAGCGTCTTGTTCCAGTTATAAGCGTCGTTTCTTGCGGCGATCTCATTCTTCATTTTTTCATTTTCACTGCTTATCTGATTCTTGCACGCACCGATCTGGGGGTCGCCTACATAAAGGAATGAGAATGAATCGGGGTTGCCGGTCTTTACGCTTTCGGCCTTCTGCCATGCGCCGTTCTTGAATACCTGATAATAGTACTGAGTTTCCTTTTCAAGATTCTTTACGGTTACCTTGTTTGAGAAATAACCGTCAAGAGCCTCAATGTTTATTGAAACCTGTGTGCCGGTAAACTCTGTTGCGTCCTTCATATCCTCTGTCTTTGCGATTCTTACCTTAGGCTGTTCAACAGTCTTTGAGTACCACGCAAAGCCAAGCTGTGTTTCGTCTGCGCCTACGTTTACCGAAACCTTTTCGTAATCGTTCTTGACTGTTTCCCAGTCTGTTTTCCACTGTGTCCATTCGGTCGTAGCACCCTGCGAACCGTCATTCCAATGCTCTGTAGCGGCATAAGCTGTCAGAGCCGCACTTGATACCATAATAGCGGCGAGTGCGCCTGCCATTATTTTCTTTCCTGTCTTCATGTTTCTCATGATGATGTCCTTTCAAATGTTCATTTATACCTCTTGTGTACAAGCCGATTATAACACCGTCAGAGAAAATTAATCACCAAGAGAATTTAAAGAGTTTGTAAAATGTGAAAAAATAAGAACGCACGGTTTGAGGAGTTCGCTTAGGAATTGAATGAACTTATAATTTTTGAGCGACACCTTCAAGTGAAAGCAAAATGACAACAATCCTATTGAAATTAAAATACTCATGTAGGGTTGTCTTTTCGCTTTTTCAAATCTCAAGTACCGAAAAAGTTATGTGATGTTATTTTATGGAATATTTTTAATACGCGTACTACGCTCGAATATTGATTCATTTAAGAGTGACTTCAATATGTATGTTTTTTGTGTGATTCCTTACAAATTCTTGTGCTTCAAATTTCAATTTGTTGCAGGATTCAACGAAATTTGCAAATGTATCTTGTAGAGATTTAGGCGGAATAGAT
>PPYF01220926.1_pt1 | contig 28741 bp, 18 predicted proteins | sample 1559871 | NCBI WGS metagenome assembly PPYF01 (sample SAMN08240021, study PRJNA423297) | Human gut metagenome, whole genome shotgun sequencing project.
AGGATCTTCCGGTGATTCCGCTGTGGAACGACAACGTCGCCGCCGCGTCCGCGACGAACGTGAAGAACGTGTCGTTCGATTACACCAATCTGCCTACCTACAACACCATCACTAAGTGATGTTTCTGGCCGGCGGACGAACGATTCGCCGGCCATATAGGGAGCTCAAGTACAGTGGGGTTCGAATCCTTCATGGATTCGAACCCCACTGTACTTTTGTGGCTTGTTTGCCGGTTTGCCACTACAGCATCAACTCTGCACGTAGCTACCCTTCGGAGACTTCCAACCGCAGTTCATCATCTCGCTATTGAACACCATTGCGCCTTCACCATGAGCCGGAACGACGATCATACCGCCATCGCCATGATGACGGGCGACACCATCCAGCGCCGCCTTCGCAGCCTCGACCGGCTCCTCCTTGGCGTACAGAACACGATCGGAAACCTGATGCGCAGCGACTTCCTTGACGAACGCCTCACCGATGCCGGTGCAGGAGATCGCGACGGAATCGTTGTTGGCATAGGTACCACAGCCCGGCAGAGGCGAATCGCCGACACGTCCCGGCATCTGGTTGGTAATGCCACCGGTGGAGGTGCCGGCAGCGATGTTGCCGGACGAGTCACGGGCGACAGCGCCGATGGTGCCATGCTTCTCCCACTCATCGCCGTTGGATTGCGCCTCGCGCAAGGATTCCTGACGTGCCGGAGTGATGAAATAATCACTGTCGCACAGTTCGATTCCCCACTCCTTAAGCAAATCATTACCAGGCTTGGCAAACATGACATGCTTGGTCTTTTCCTTGATGGCACGCGCTACGTTGATCGGATTCTTAGACGTGGTCAGACCGCACGCGGAACCAACCTCGCCATCGACACCAGTCATCAGGCAGGAATCCATGGATACGATGCCTTCACTCGTCAGCGCAGCACCACGACCAGCGTTGAACTCCGGAGCATCCTCCATAACACGGATAGCCGCGCACACGGCATCCTCCGCCGGAGCCCCCTGCTCCAGCAACGCATAGCCAGCTTCAAGAGCCCTGTTCAAATCCTGCTCCACCTGGGCACGACGCTCCGGCGTATCCTTTTTGCCACGATTGCCGGCACCCGCGTGAATCACCAGCAGAATCCCGTCCGGATCAGCTTGGGCGATGTGGACCGTCGACTGAGGCAGTGCAGCTTCGTTCATTGATATCTTCTCCACTCCATTTTTGTTGATTATTCGCAGATATCTTACGTCGTCCTTCGATAAGAAATGACCGAACACGCAAAAATACGTCAATTAGACCGCGTAAAGTCGATTGAAACCCGCAAAAGGGACGAACGGCGAAAGGACGGGACGCATATGGCTCACAGGACGGCAATGATCGACGTCGGCGGCGGTTTCCGTGCGATTTACGGTGCGGGCGTGATGGACCGCATGCTTGAGGACGGCATCAGCGTCGACCACTGCTATGGTGTTTCCGCCGGCAGCGCCAACATGGTTTCGTTCATCGCGAAGCAGCATGGGCGCAACCACACGTTCTACACGCAGTACGCGTTCCGCAAGGAATACGCGAGCTTCGACAGCTATGTCAAGAACCATAATTTCGCCAACCTCGATTACGTGTATAGCACGCTCAGCAATCATGATGGTGAAAATCCGGTTGACTACGCGGCTTTCGAAGCCAACCCGACCGGTTTCACCGTGGTTGCGTGCAACGCCGAAGACGGCTCCACGAAGTATTTCGGCAAATCCGACGTGGGCTACGACAATTTCGACATCCTGAAGGCGTCATCAGCGGTGCCGGTAGCTTGCGAACCGTATGCGATCGATGGCATTCCCTATTACGATGGCGGCATCGCCGATCCGATTCCGGTGCAGAAGGCCATCGATGACGGCCACGACCGCATCGTGGTGATACTCACCCGTCCGAAAGACACCGTACGCGAACAGAAGAGGGACATCGGCCCCGCCAGGATTTTGAGGCGCACGCATCCACAAGCCGCGGAAAAACTGCTCAACCGCTACCAGACGTACAACGACGAAGTGGCGCTGGCCAAGGAATACGAGCAGGACGGCCGCGTGCTCATCCTCGCACCGGAAAGCCTGTACGGCCTGAACACGTTGAGCAAGTCGTTCGAAGGATTGGAACGCATGTACCGCGCAGGCTATGCGGCGGCCGAGGCCATCCCCGCATTCCTAAAAAGCTGAGCACTACCCTCATATGAACACTCCAGCCGATAGCAACACGCGTGAAAACGCCAACACGAACACCGACATCAGCATCACCACGAATGCCACGGGATTCAGCACGAAAACACTGAACCCGCAGATTCTGGTGACCTTGTGGAACGTGGAGCGTTTGGGCTCGTTCTCCGCGGTCGCGCGTGAAACCGGATGGTCGCAACCGGCCATCAGCCAGCAGATCCGCAAGATCGAACGTGAACTTGACGCAAAGCTCGTGCAGCGCACGTCGCATGGCGTGGAATTGACTCCGATCGGCCGTATTCTGGCACGTCACGGGCAGCTTATCGACAATCGCGTCACCCAAGCCGTCAAAGATGTGGAAGAGTACCAGCGCAACGGATCGACGCATATTCGTTTGGTCGCTCCCCCATCGGTATGTTCGTCGTTCGTGGCACGCGTGCTCGTGCATATCAGCAAAACGTCCGACATTCGCGTGAGCCTCATGCAGATGGAGCCGCCTGAGGCCATGGAGGCGTTGGAACAGGGACTTGCCGATTGCGCGATCATCTTCCAATACAATTCACTCCCCGCTTTGGCCGGACCGGACGATTTGGAAGTCGCTCCTTTCGGCGTCGATCCGCTGATGCTGCTGATCGGCGCGAACAATGCGATCGCGCGCCAGTACGAAAGCTCGCACCTGCCGGTCCAATTGGTTTCGGCACGCAGCGAACAGTGGATCGCCGGCTGCGAAACCTGCCAGGCGAATCTGGTGTCGTTGGCGCGTGCCGCCGGCTTCACACCGGAAATCACACATTCGACCGACGATTTTTGGGCCACGCAGAATCTGGTGGAAGTCGGCATGGGCGTCTCGATCATATCTCGCTTAGCCACAACCGCTGGAATCCAACCCGATTTGGCCGCACTGCCAATCGCCGACAACAACGCATTCCGCACAGTCTGTTTCGTCACAAGAAAAGTGGACGACCGACCGGCAGTGGCCCGCGTCAAAGACGAGATCGAAAGGGCGTCACACCAGTATTTGGAAAACATCTGATTCATCGTTTGATATCCGTGCTTATTCGCAATCGCGGAATACTGCAGCAAACAATTGTTTCCAGTATTTTGCTATATCGTCATAATCAGATTAATAATTGAATAGCAAAAGCATCTGATATAAGAAAACTTCATAACAGTCTTTGCTTTCAGTACAAGAACACACTGTTCGTGCAAGCATCGGTACGTCATGCTGGAACCATGGAAGAAATCATGGAAATGAAGCATCGTACCGGTTCCGGCTTTGACGCCGACGCCATCGACCACACCACCGCAGCCGATCTTGCCGCAGTCGGCTCCGACAAGTGGACACGCTACCCCGGCTGCATTGGCGCGTTCATCGCCGAAATGGACTACGGCCTGGCTCCCTGCATCCAAGAAGCCATCGACAACGCCTGCGACCATTGCAAACTCGGCTACATTCCCGAACCTTGGAAGCAGCGCGTGGCAGCAGCATGCGCAGGATGGCAACGCTCGCATTACGGGTGGGATGTCGATCCGAGCATTATTCGCGTGGTTCCCGACGTACTCGAAGCTTATGAGATTTTCTTGCGTGAACTGGTCGGTGCGGGCAACAGCGTGATCGTGCCGACGCCTGCCTACATGCCGTTTTTGAGCGTTCCGAAACTGTACGACGTTGACGTGATCGAAATCGAAATGCTACAAAGCGGCGACGCCGAAACCGGAGAGGCGCAATGGGTGTTCGACTTCGACGCCATCGAACGCGCGTTTGCGGCCGGATGCCATGCGTTCGTGCTCTGCAACCCGCACAACCCGATCGGCAAAGTGCTCACCTTGGAGGAGGAGCTGCGTCTGAGCGATCTTGCGGCACAGTATGACGTGCGTATTTTCAATGATGAGATTCATGCGCCGTTCGTGTTTGAGGGCAAGCACATTCCGTTCCCCACCATCAGCGAGCAGGCCGCATTACAGTCGATGACCGCTACCAGCGCGTCGAAATCGTTCAATATTCCGGGCACGAAGTGCGCGCAGGTGCTGCTTACCAATCCTGCGGATCGTGACATGTGGGCGGTCAAGGCGGAGTGGAGCGAACATCAGACCGCCACCATCGGCGCAATCGCCACCACCACCGCATATAACGAAGGCGACCTGTGGTTCCAGGATGCGTTTGCCTATGTGTGCAGGAATTTGGCGTTGTTCGACGAGCAGATGCGTGAAAGGTTCGCCGGCGTCGGCTATATCAAACCGCAGGGCACATATATCGCATGGCTTGATTTCTCGCCGCTTGGCATCGACGATCCGGCCGCATACTTCCTTGAGAAGGCGCAAGTGGCGTTGACCGACGGGCGTTCATGCGGCGAGACCGGTGCCGGATGCGTGCGCGTGAACATAGCAATGCCGTATCCGCTGCTGGTCGAATGCCTGGACCGCATGTATGGCGCGTTGCATGCGGATGGATTGCTGTAAACTTCGCCACATATTCAGTGTTTTCCTCAACCAACGGCAGCATAACGGTGAACGTCGTGCCCTTCCCCACTTCGCTGTCCACCGTTATGGTGCCGTTGGAAATCTGCATACTATCGACATGCGATGGGAGGATGACATGCGTTTGAACGTGAGTACCAGCATTGATGTGACAGCCCGCGAAAAGGCCGGCGATAATCTGCTGTTCTTGGGATTTCACGGATTCAGCAATGATGAAAATGAGATGATCCGCATTATTGATGCGATTTATGATGTTCCGAAGCGAGACGCATCTTCAACGGACAACTCCATTGCTCCTGCCCAGCATCCGAACTATCTGTCGTTCCAAGGCACGTACGAACGTCCTTACATCGGAAGCTACTACTGGTATCCAGATGGATGTTCCGTAGAAGAGCGTCGACGTGAGTGCAGTGCCGTAGGCGACGCCGTCGTACGATTGCTGGATTCGCCCGCATACGCGCATTTCCGCAAGGTACTGATCGGGTTTTCGCAGGGCGGATACCTGTCGTATCGCATGGTTGCGGAACATCCCGATGCGTTCGACAGGGCGATTCTGATGAGCCCATCATTCAAAGGCGAAACCGCTGAGCCTTTGCCCGCGACCGGACGCACGCGATTCGCACTCTGCTACGGCAACGAAGACCGCACAATTCCTTTAGCCGACCAACAGTGCGCGCACAACAAACTTGCGCAAACCGGCAATCTCACGTATTTCGAATATCCGGGAATGGGCCACGGCATCTGCGATCAGGAAATTCGTGACCTACGTGCCTGGCTAAACCAAAGCAACATCCTCTAGCGAAAACATCTCCCAGAGAAAAGAGTACCCTGGATGTCGCCAAACCGGGCGTCAACGAGGGTGCTCACCCCTAGCACATCACACCAACTCTGCAAGATCGCATATATCAACCTTCACTAACCTCTATTTAACAATTTTGACCATTCCTACTTAACAATCTCTACCACCGAGATTTCCTTGAGTCGTTTTCGGCCTTAACAACAGGCAATCCTCAAACCTGATGCCTATTTCCCCAATTCTTGACAGCAATAACGTGAGAGCTCCGTTTGACACGGGCCTTCGATCAAGGCATTTTGCACCCGAAAGACGCACCGTCCGTCAATTGCGGCTGCGCAACCCGAAACTCTTGCTTCAATTTCGAATTGTGCAGACAGCCTGCAAAGCAGCATCTAGGCATACATCAAAATCACAGTCCAGTCACCCTCCATGGGAGGCAACCGCAGACACAGCTGGATGCACGAGTGCCGATAATGCCGGACGTATACGCGACGTTGTGGCGGAAAATCCGGACGTCTATTGGACACTCAGGAAATCTTCTCGTTCTCGCATGTCTCTTACATAACTTATCTACTTGAGTTAAAATGGCTTTCTACGGACAGAAAGGGGAAGACTTATACGCGAAGTGAACTTCTCAACATGTGTCAGATGAGATCCTTGAGCATTTGGATTACGTCATGGTTGATGGCGTAGATTTTCCTGTCGTTCAGCATTTCACCGACCGTCATCCACTTGCACTTCTTGGATCCAATCGCGAACTCACCTTCAGCATCCCAAGCATCAGGAATCCGGATCACCGACGCAAGATACAATCGGTAATCGTAAGTGCGCTCCTCATTATGCGCGGTAGACAACTTTGTACTGGTCGCAGTTCCAACGAATCTCATTTGGAAATCGTCAGACGGAATCTTGAATTCCGACGAAAGATATGACGAAAGCTTTCTTTTGTCTTCCTCATACGAATCAAATGAACGATGGTTCGGAAGAAACCAACAATTCCACTGCTCGTCGTAATACGTCAGATACCGGTTGGACAGCGCGTCCACGCCATCCTTGACCGCAATGAGAGAGCTAGCTCTTCTGTTCATCGATTCGATTTCCTTATATAGTTTTTCGGAAGTGAGTCCCTTGCATACGATACTCGCGACACCCAACGCGATTATCACAACACCCAGCACAGCAAATAAGCATCGTGCCCGCATCGGCAATTCCGCAAACGTCCATGCTGTTGGAATATAGAATAGGCCCGCAACAATGTTGGCGATGCCGTCGCCCTTGGAACCATATCCAATAAGGCTCCTGTGCTCATTGAGCTTCGACCTCAAATCGCGCTCGTCAATTCTCAGCATCATACGCACCAATACTACATTACAAGTAGAAATCCTTTCATCAAGGATGAACTTGGCCACAGAAAATGCCACAATCTACGTCAAATTTGACATAGTTCTCTTGCCCTCCCTGATAGCAGCTATTCCTAATTCAGAAAGCGGCTTCACAAGCCAGGGCGCACAACGACAATCAGAGCCAATAGACTCTCAATGAAGTCCTGAGCTGATTAGCTCAGGAATAACATGCGGGACAGCCCTAGAAGAAAGGTTTAAGCCTCTCAATGAAATCCTGAGCTGATTAGCTCAGGAATAACCTTTTGAATTATCAAGCCACAATCACATAGGTGAAAGACAATCAGAGAGGTTAAAGTGAAATCAGATAACCGTCGGAATGGTTAAATCACTGTATTCCCGTCGTCCCAAGAATGACATTCCCTCTCTTGCCTGCTCTTCTTTTCCGAGAAAACAGACAACAACTGAATCCGTTGAACCATCGATTTCAACTTCTATTAGATTCTGGACAACCAGCATTTTTGCAGGCCGAATCCGCAGAAAGAACACGCTATACTGCAACCTCTCGCCATAGCACCGTAATATTTTTGCCACGTGATCACGACGTCTATCATCATTGATGTCGTACGCCACAAGATAACTTCGTTTTTCGTCACTCATCATCCGCCTCCCGATATGAAACCGCTTCCACCGTTGCCGCTTCTACCGAATTCGTATCCCCCTGTATTCAGGTTGCGTTCCGTCAAGGTACCCCAGAATCATTCGAGCCTGAATCTCGATAATCCGTCTCCATGATGCCTTGTATTTAAATATCGGATGCGTAATCTCCGTCTCCATACGCCTCTCGTATGCCTGGATGACAGTCTTACGCGTCTTATCAGTCATACGTACTGATTCAAGCACATGTGAAAATCCGTCTACACTGATTTCGCCATTATTAATGACTGTTTGCACCACGGAATCCGCAATGGGAGCGCGAAACTCCTCCATAAGATCCAACGCCAGTGCTGGCTTGTTTCGTTTACTGCTATGCAGAAAGCCCGCATGCGGATCAAGCCCGCAGGAAATCAATGCTCTCACGCAGTCTGAAAGCAGCAGAGTGTAAGTGAAGTCTAGCAATGAGTTAAGCTCATCGGGAGCGGGACGACGCATCCTTGCGACCCAAGGCCAATCGACTCTTTTTTCAGTCTTAACGAGATGTCCAAACTGCGAAAAATAGAGCGATGCAGCTTCGCCTTCTAATCCCAAAACGTCCTGCCACCTGTTCGCGTTAGCTACCTGTTTTTCGATTTGTCGCAGCTGAGGTAGCACCAGATTGTCTGATTCTGAACGTCTGAGCAGTACGGACTGATTATGTATTTTAGCGATGATAAATTCTCTCGCGAGTCCGAGTCTGCCTTCATGAGAGGCAACGTGCTGATCCACTCGATGTTCACCGTTCGGACCATAGGATGATGTCGCCCACCCATACATCCTTCCCGTTCCGCTACACCATACGATTGGAATATCGCGCCACATCAGCTCACGAATGAGGCCGCTAGACAGATCAGTGTTTCCGTATATCTGCAGACCTTGAATGGTGTCCAATGGCACGGATGCGAGTTCTTCACCATTCTTCTGTACTATCATTCGACCTGATCGTGTAAATGCTCTGGCTCCCGGGGTTGCCAAATGCGTTACTTGGTTGTCTGGAGACGACACCATGATTCTATGCGTGACTTCGCATAGCTGACGTTCCTCAGGAAGACATATCCCAGCATGAGAGCAACGCATGCATCTGGCGCTATCTTCTAGAGGCTCGGGAGCATGACCAGCATTAATCAACGCTCTGGTTTCCTCTACCGCTTTGTGCGCTTGGTCATAATCCTCTTGGTCAAGCTCAACTTCCACACGACGATGGTGCGTGGTGAAGAAAATTTCAGTGCCCGCAACGGAGAACCCCATATCTTCCAAACAAGCCGCCTGCAAAGCTAACTGTGTTCGCATTGCTTCAGTGACTTGCATCGCACGTTTTACCGGGGTGGCCTTATATTCGCGGATGATGATTCCATCATCCGTCATGCACGCTGCATCAAGGCGCCCGGAAACGCCCCATCCCTCATGCCTGATATTTACCGCTTGAAATGAATCGGCGTCCGGAGCGCCACCGTAACGATCAACTTTTCGATGATCATACGTGCCTTGCGCAATCTGTGCCGATTCGACTTTTTCTCCGACAGCTTCCAACCATGCTCTGCGTGGGCAGAACATGTAGTTGGCAACCAAGCTAATCGGGATGGGGTCATCGTCCATGTTTTTCTCCGATTCTTCGCATTTACAGAGGAATTATTTCTCCCGGCTCAAGCCAACGTTCCGGCGCGCTAGCGTTGTCGGAAACAAACTGGTTGAACAGTACGCAGGCACACACGCCTTTTTCGCGCAACCAATCAGCAGCAGAGCTAATTGTTGTCATGTCGGTCGTCGTGGTCTTCTGTTGTATGCCGAATTCGGCGAGCGCGCTACTACGAACTACCGATCGATATTTCGCAACCGTCCAAGGCTTGTCTGTTATGGGAAGCACAGCGAAACGGATAGGTCCTTTCAACTGAAACAGAGCCGTACTCGGATCACGATCATCGTTCCCAGCACTGGTGCAAACCCACGTAGGGAAAGCAGACACGCCCATCAATGCACACCAAGCGCGAGCGTTATCGGTTTTTGACGGCGCATGCAGTCCAGTCGCAGTGCGACTCGTCGCACTATTTTTGCCCGCTTCGTCAACAATATCCTTCCCCATCAACCCATCTTGTACAGCTTGAACGGAACGCTCAGCTACCTTTTGAGCCAATGGAAGCAATCGACCTTGAACGAATTCCTGGCCTTGGTTGCGTGTAACCATTTCCCAACGCGAGGCACCTGCGTCAGACCATAACTTTTTACTCCGTTCACCTGACCAGTACGAAGGTTGGCCCAATGCCCCGAAATACCGGTAATCGCCCCAAGTTCGCAAGTCGTCAATCGCCGCTTCGCGATCTTGAGACAGTTTCTCCCAGCCACCCGGCACACCCAAAGCACTCAATCTTGGTGACATAGTGGCATGCATGGAAGAGCTCTTCCCTGCATCTCTCGCACCGGAAACCGTATAGTCTCCGCGAGATTGCAATGCCTTCATGGAAGACCATCGTTCTGCATGATTACTGACTATGACGGATACTGCTTCCATATCCAAATCATCACTTATCGTCAGTTCCGCATGACGAAAATCGACCCACCGGATCATGCAATGTCGGCCACTATCATCATCTTCCAGAATTGAAGCAAGTCCGACCATCATGAGGTGGGAAAAGGCGTCAGTAATATCCGCTGGTATCCGAATAGCCATTACAATCCCTCCTTCGAACAGGTGATGTCAGCCGCTCTTAAGAGTGCTTCCATATAGGAGACTCCCCAGAAACCATATCGTTGATTGGTGCGATCAATAAGGGCTTCCCACCCTCCAGATTCAAACAAATCATCAGCGATATTGTTCAGCGCCGGCGCTTGCGCTCTAGATGCTCCTCCGCTCTCCGGCAACAGATAGTCCGTCCCGTGTTCGAAGGTCGACCGTCCATGACCATGCGAAGTTCCAATGAGTCGTTCGATCAGCTGTCTGCGATATTCCGGCAATTGACGAAGTTCCGTTTCGGTTTCACATGCCAACACAAATTCAGCCACGGATCGCTGCTCATGACGCCACCCTCTCAGCTGACATTGGTTCCTGAACTGCTGTTCCCACGCACGAGAGCTAAATCGACTTTTGGCACGAAACTTTCGCTGCCCCTGCGGCTTTCGTCCCTGATAAAGCAAAGTCTGGAAGCGTGCATCGATTTTGCCTTCGTCATGGTATTCGCCAGCAATACGAAGATTCTCGACCATGTCATCATCAAAACCTACCATACGTGCCAAGGCCTCAGCTCGTGCCGCAACATGATCTTGGTGGCCTTCCTCTTGTCGATGAGGACCACCAAGCAATAATTCATATTCTTTAGCTTTGGCGCTCAATATCTCCTGATCGGATTCCGATCCCGAATCACTGGCATGCAAACTGACAACCACCCACCAGGTTTTGCACCCAGTTTCATCTTCTTCATACATGATACGGTTGAGCACAAGAGTATTTGCATCGGCAAAAGAATCTGAAGACATTTCCGATGCTGGTGTACAAATCAATTGCAAATCGCGATTCATCTGCTCTTGCTGCTCAGCAGTAAAATCGCCTATGTTATTCACCAACGCATAGGCCTGCGTAAAAGCAGTCTTGATTCCATCGTGACCGTCAGCTTCCTTATAGTAACGTACCATTTTCCCGAGGGCGCATGCATTGTATACATCTTTAGCCATGCTCTTCCCATCAAGGTCGAGCATTACCACTTCCCCCTCCGAAGAAAGCTCAGTGAACATTTTCACGGAAGCGTCCAAGACGATGACATCACCGGTTTTAATGCGCCCATCATATGAATCAGGTCGATTCGCATCCGCAGCACCTAGAGGCAAGACGCGTTGTCCTTCCTCGTTTGAAGCTCGATACAGGAAAGCCCTTATAGCACCACCTTCAAGACTCGCCTTCAGCTTTGCCGCTTGGTCCTGATTACGCAACGGGAACAATTCCTCATTCTCAGGTTCAGTTTCCTCAAGCAATGCGATGGCAACATTCGTGTCCTGCGGCAGATCCCTGACCACAACACCGATGTCCGGGGAATCGTCCGCCAGATCATCACGCAACCACAGATTGAGATCCGCACTCCCCTGTTGGAGCCCCGGCAACCGCAAATCAGCAGACAACTGTTCATCCGTGGATGAAAGGTTCTCAGCATCCCACGGCTCCAAACGTTGGAACAGCAGACGACGAGGCTTCTCTGCAGGAACATAATTCCCTTGCAGAATCGATTGCCGAACTGACCACGCACTCATGTTCGGTAATTCCGAATCAGTCCGAGGAAGTTTCTCCAACCAAGCCAAAGCTTTATCAAGATCCCGCTCATCGTATGGAGCCGCTGTTTTAGCAGTTAGCCGTTTCCCCTCGACGCCAAAGACATACATATCGCCTTGGGGGTTCAGCCCACGACGATTGACACGGCCAGCGCGCTGCACCAACGCAGATGCCGGAGCTAATTCCGTAATAAGGGTCGTGAAATCAACGTCCACGCCTACTTCCAACGTCTGCGTGCCAATGATGCAACATGGAGATTCGGGCGAAGCATCTAGTGACATAGCATCGCGCATTGCCGTAAGGATTTTTTTCTTATCGTAGGCGCGCATTGGACCTATGTAGCTCGCTACTGGGCGTCTGATACCAGCTTTCTTCAGCTGAGCCGACAGTTCTTTCGCCACTTGCTTGGCTTTTTTAACCGTATTGACAATACACCCGACTACGCCATTGCCAGTCTCGCCATATTCACCAGATTCTTGATTCTGGATCATTCCAACGCAGGTATCAACGATCTTTTGGATCTCTTCCTTTTCCGTAGCGCTGGTGCAATCCAGAACAACCGGCTTCGGCTTGCACAGTCGATCAGCAAGCGATGTCTCAACCGTCAAATCCTCTTGCTCGATTTCCACGCTGGTCCGTTTTGCATCCTCGCTAGCTGGAGTCGCCGTGGTTTCCACTACCTGCAGTGGAGAAACGTATTCACTGAGAGGATAGTCAGCCATACTTTCAATGCGATCCACCTGTTGCGCTGTTTCAAGCAGCTGCCGGCTTAGATGCGCTTCATCGGCCACCAGCACAGTATCATAGGCAAGCAATCCGGCTTCCATGGAGCGCATAGTACGGCTGGTACCATAACCACGAAACAGCAAACGACTGCCAAACATGTCAGGTGTAGCGCAGATGACAGCACAGGTCTGCGGATAATACCGCCAGTCTCTCTGAGAAGCTATACCTCCACGCAATTCGACAACATTCATAACGGAAGGCTTATCAGTATGAGGCAAACCATCATGCACACCAGCTCTGAGCTTGAGGCCTTCCTTATAGTGAATCATGGAGTCACTCGTGTGGATTTTGCCGCAAAGCTCGTCAGCCTCATCAAATTGGTCATCGACAAGAGAGCGACGATTCACCGTTAATGCCAAGCGCCGAGGGATGCGCCGCAACGGAAGGCAAGACAAGATCTCATGTTCTTTTCGGCTTTCGCCTTCAGCCAATCCGACCATCGCATTAAGGAATACATGGATATCAATAACGCTGGTTTTGCCAGATGCCGTTGGCACTGAAATACGATCAGGCCAGCGTCCTTCTTGCGCAACATACCGCATCAAACGGAACTGCCAGCGGTATGGAGTGCGACCATCATGAGCCAAGGCAACAAACTGAGCATACTGCTGTTCCATAAAAGCTAAAGCCTGAGTCACTTCAACCATGAAGGAACCCCCTTTTCAAAGTGTCCGTCAGGCACAATCATGTTTTTGGGAAAATCAAGAGGCACGAGGAATCCACCTCCCAAATGTCGACTCTGCCCAACAGCTAAAGCGGCACAATCAAGCGACCCTTCACCATCAGAAATGGCGATTAAAGCACTCATGGCACGTAACACATTGGAACTATTGGTATGATGCGCATAATCAATCATGTTCACGCGACTCACCCGTCGGCAATCGAATATTCTGAAATTAGAAGACTGATCAGCAACTGCATCCACCGTCTCCCAATACCGCGATTCCCGCGTACCCTGAATATCATTGGGAACATACTTATCACGCCATACATGGCCCAGTGCCAAATACATTGATTCGGCAGCTCGCCAATGACGCTTTTTCTTGGGATCCGGTATCGGTCGAGTCTCCGCAATGGCAAGAGGACGAGGCATCCAGTAGCGCACGAAATCGACGCTTACTGGTTTCCATAGATGTTCCGCATCGATCAAGGCAGACTCCCCTAATCGCAGCTTTGGAACAGCTTGAGAAAAGTACAGAGTTTTCCCCTTCGAACGCTTACAGACATCGTACAGTTTCTGCATGTCATGTTGCGGCATGTCTTTGGGAAGCATGATAAGGAATCCCGGAAGTTTTCTCGCAACATCGTCACGCAATTGAATTCCATAGCTCGATTTCAATTCTGAATCGAGAATCTGAATAGCAACATTGTTCGCCGGACGCTTTATCCCACTAACATATTTGCCAACCAGAGATGGAGCGGGATCAACACCCCATTGCTTCACCAAGAAACGATGCAACGCAACTGCCCAACCGACGTACTCCGATTCGGAAGGTTTCCACTCCGACTTTTCACCCTGATGACCTTCATCAACAGTCACGCTCATGACAATCACTCTTGTCCACGGGGCTTCAAGGGCTCGCTCCGAATGGACAAAAGGAGGCCGGTAGCCGGCCAAGCCCTCAGTCTCCTTTGGAACATAGTCATTAAGAAAGTTCTGCTCGGCCTCCTTTGCCCTTATCTTCGACTTGGCAGCATTCTTTCCTTTGCCTTTTCCCTCGGGATTCGCGGCCATATAGGCACGTTTCAGCTCTTCCAGCCTTCCTGTTCCCGGCACGGCAAACACACGATTATGTCTGGAAATTCCGGACAGCATCGGGCCTTTCTCCAGCGTCCATGTCTTGTCGCGTTGGACCTCCGGTATACCCCCACCAGCTATGACCTTTAGTTCCACAACAGAACATGCCTCGCCCAGGTAAGGGACCTCGCCACAAAGCAGGTTAAGAGTGTTGATGACCTCTTGGTTAGGATTCTCGTCCCACTGCCATGTCAATAACAGGGATTCCACCGCATTCTGGCAATACGACATCGCTTTAGAGGCTTTATCCGGGCTCTTCTTTACTTTCCCTTTTTCTAAATATCCCTTGTCTCGGTATGAAATAGCATCGCTAGTTGGTGGAATAACGCGGGGCAACAGAATACTATGCGGAGGATTATCCTCCAGCCATGCCAAAGCATTTTTAATCTGCTCGTCCGTCAGAACACGATCATCCGTTTGCCTTTCGAAATCAAACGTGTTGTATGCGGCAGCAACGCATGCCTTATAGAGTCTGTCTGGAGAAGGGTAAGGTTCCGGTCTACCGCCAGAATCGCTTCCCTGATACGTCCCCAGCAGAAAGTTCGCTGTAATAGCAAAAGCCATGAGACGTCCTTGATCTATTCCTCGGCAGAAGCATTGTCAAAAACCGCAGGATTTCCCTGTACCAAAAACTCTTGGCCATTCCAGACAATGCCGGCCTTTTCCCGAGCCTGCATATAAGCCTCTTCCAGCAGTTTCTCAGTAGATTCTGCAGTGAGAGGCTCGAATTCTTCCTTTTCGCCGTAACGCTTGTTAAGTACAACCGATGGCTTGCCGGTCTCAGTCAACGCGCAATTAGCCCTGACTACTGGATTCTCATCATATCCAGCCATAGCGCGAAGCAGCGCAGCAGCAATCAAAGCACGAATGGCGGCGTCGCCTTCAACGCCCTTACCAAAGTGGAAGGTGCGAAGCATCGTAAAGCTCAGTACACGACTTGAAACGATGCCACGTACCGAAACGCCATCAAGAGCCCCTTTATCTGCACTCGGCGGAATGGCTCCTAGACCAATAATGGAACCCTTACCGCTGCCAATAAATTTGTTTTTTGTGTTTTCACTAAGATCGATGCTATCTCCGACTATTTTTTCTCGATCAGCCTTCTTAGCCACGCTCACGCTGGCACCAACCGGATCAATTCGCGCTCCGGCACGATGAATGGCGGGATCATCATCGCTTTGATCCGCAAGCACGCCATACATTTCACCAGTCAATACCGATGGGATTCGCAACTGATTCTTGCTCCTAGTGGAATCCCACCCGCCAAACAGCACCGTGACTGGAGACAGCTCAAACAGAGGCAAAAGATTTTCCAAAGTCGAATTGCGAGCATCAATGTACTCCTTCGCCTCCGATGTGGATTTTCCATCATGGACACCTACGCGAATGTGACCATCGAAACCACGATGAGGAAGTTGGCTGTCGCAATAAGTCTTGCTACCAGATTCGTCATCATACTTGACAACGATATGTGGCATGGACGCCAAGAGCCCCTCACCAGTCCTTCTTGCTTCGGTAATTGTTTCCTCAACCCTGTTGGCAAACGATCCTTTTGAGTCAATGAGAACGACTTTCTGAGGTTTTTCCTCTCCGAGATACCGCTTCTCATAAACATAAGTGGCGTTATTAGCGCCAGCATACTTTGCCGGAGCAATAATGCCGTCCAACCCCGAAGCGGGTTCTAATTCCACTCGGACCAATAAGCTTCCCGCCCCACCATTGAGGATCGCAGCATTGATGTCATCGATAGATATATTGCGCATAGCTAAATCCTTTCCATGCGTACTGTAGGGCGCACCCGTGCACCCTAATTAGTTCGAATAATACCCCTGCCATATGCGCATTCGTGGCATTCACATGACAGGAGATGTAGAGAAGTCTCTGAAATACAGAGAAAGCCAGTGTTTAGGATGCTTTTCCCTCAAAATAGACAACCCTCAATGCAGTAGCAGGCCTCACACCAAGACTTCAGTACAAGATCAAGTTAACCTGCTATACTGGCGCTGTTTCTACGGACTAGAAATAACGCAGTCTACAGGTATCGGACAATTTATCGATTCCGTCTCCTTTCTGCTCGAAAAGTGCCCGTCAAGCCCGCCAGCCTGACGGGCACTTTCGTTATGTACGCGAACAGAATATCACACTACTATAGATAGTGTCAAGCTTTTCAGCTTTTCCCTTAATATAGACAAGTATGTTATTTTAGAAAAACGGGAACCACGCGAGCGCGATTCCCGGTGTGCGACTGCTTCTCAAATGTGTGCTTGACTCACATGGATGGTACTGAGAACCATTCGCGAAACGATCTGATCCCGCTTGTACGGCTGCGCATACGATGCGATCACTCGCGTAACCGCATGTCGACGCAAGACACGTACTTGCGGAATGCAAATCAAGTCTGTAAGGCTCGAAAGCCACGTAGTTACTGTAGTCTCATGTTTGAACATCTCATGGTTGATTGTTCAGCACTACTAAAACAGGTCCCGAACTCTTTTGGATTCGAGACCTGCTACGGTTGGCGACCGTTCGCCCGTCTAGTAGTAGCTGGATGTCATCCAGATACGGCTTAGACGACGGGCCGTTCATCAACCTGAATCAACGATCAGTCATCAGCAGCCGTCAGCCCACTCAGGCTTTGGCAACCTCAACGTTCAGCTCATCGCCGGCCGTCACTTCGAAAGAGGTGGCGAGGGTTTCGGAGGAGACGAGCTCCTTGAACTGTTCAACCTTGGACACGTCTTCGGCGGGCACAACGAGCTTCAGTGCGATGCGGTCGGAGATCTGCAGACCGGCGGCCTTACGGGCGTCCTGCACGGCGCGGATCACGTCGCGGGCGTAGCCTTCGGCGATCAGATCATCGTTCAGCTCGGTGTCGAGGATCACGAAGCCACCGGTCGGCAGCGCGGCGGAAACGGAGTTGGCGGCCTCTTCGGCGTTCTTCTCCTCCACGCTGTTGATCAGCTCGTATTCGCCTTCCTCAAGCACGATCTCGCCGTTCGGCGTCTCGCATACCGGAGCACCGTTGGCGTTCACATGCCATGCGCCGGACTTGGAGGCCTTGATGGCGAACTGTACGTCCTTGCGCAGGCGCTTGCCTGCCACGCGAGCGTTCACGCGCAGCTCGTTGATAATCTTCAAGCCTTGGGCTTCGGCATCCTCAAGCGTGCACAGTTCAACGTTCTTCACGTTCAGTTCGGATTTCAGAATCTCGTCGTATGCGGCCACGGCATCAGTGTTTTCCACCACCACGGTCAGCTTATGCAGTGGCTGGCGCACGCGGATCTGCTTCGTCTTACGCATCGACAGGGTGCCGGACACGACCTCGCGCACCTTCTCCATCGCGTCAACCAGAGCCGGATCGTCAACGAGCACACGGCCCAGTTCGGTCGCTTCGCCGGTCTGTTCGTCGGCAAGGAACGGCCAGTCGGCCAGATGCACGGATTCGCCACCGGTCAGACCACGCCACACGGCTTCCGCTTCCATCGGAGCGAGCGGTGCGATCACGCGCATGAATGCTTCAAGCACGGTGTACAGCGTGTTGAACGCGTTCGCATCCTCATTCCAGAAACGGTCACGATTGTTGCGGATATACCAGTTGGTGAGCATGTCGATGAAATCAGACACTGCTTCGCAAGCGTCGGAGATCAGGAAGTCATCCAGCGAGCTTTGCGTCTTTTCGATCAGACGGCGGGTACGTGCCAGCAGGTAGCGGTCCATTTCCGGCAGTGCGGCGACCTCATCGGCACGCAACGCACGAGCATCGAAACCGGCACCATTATTGGCGGCGTTCGCATACAGGGTGAAGAAGTAGTACGAGCTCCACACTGGCAGCATGACCTGACGCACGGTGTCGCGAATGCCATCGGCGGTCACGATCAGGTTACCGCCGCGCAGGATCGGCGAGCTCATGAGGAACCAACGCATGGCGTCGGATCCGAAATCGTTGAACACACCGTTCACATCCGGGTAGTTGCGCAAGTGCTTCGACATCTTCTGACCATCGGAACCGAGCACGATGCCATGGCAGATCACGTTCTTGAACGCCGGCTTGTCGAACAGTGCGGTCGCCATGATGTGCAGCACGTAGAACCAGCCACGGGTCTGGCCGATGTATTCCACGATGTAATCGCACGGGAAATGCTGTTCGAACGTTTCCTTGTTTTCGAACGGGTAATGGTACTGGGCGAAGCTCATGGAACCGGATTCGAACCAGCAGTCCATCACGTCGGTGATGCGGTGCATGTGGCTCTTGCCGGTCGGATCGTCCGGGTTGACGCGGGTCAGCTCGTCGATGTACGGGCGGTGCATCGGACACGAACCACGAGCTCACCGGCTTGTAGATGAGCGGCGTGGCGCAACGCCAGCAGTGCGGGTAGGAGTGTACGTAGCTCTTCTCCTGGAAAAGGATCGCGCGCTGGTCTTCCGGAATACGCTCCAGCGGGCCGTCACCGGCACGCAGGTTACGCAGAATCGGCTTGTTCGCATCGAACACGTACATGCCCTCATAGTCCGGGCACAGCGCGGTGAACTTGCAGCCCGCGTCGAGCACGTCAACGCTCTTGATGCCCTTGGCGTTGAGCGTGTTCATATCGTCTTCGCCGTACGGAGCCTGGTGCACGAGACCGGTACCTTCAACGGTATCGACATAGTCGGCGGTGAAGATCTGATAGCCTTCCGGACCCGGAACCTTGCCTTCGACGGCGTTCTCGTCGCCTGCGAAGTACGGGAACACCGGGTAGTAGCGCCAGCCTTCCATCTCGGCACCCTTGAGTTCGCGCACGATCTCATAGTTGTCGCCGAGTTCCTTGGCGTAGGAGCCGAGCAGTGGCTTGCCCAGGTAGAACTTCTTGCCCGCGAACTTGCCTTCGGTCGGACGCACTTCCACATAGTCGATGTCTGCGCCGACCACAATGGCGAAGTTGGTGGGAACGGTCCACGGCGTGGTGGTCCAGAACACCGCATAGGCGTCTTCCTCGTCGCGCAGCTTCACGGCCACGGACACGGTGGTGTCCTGACGATCCTGATACACGTCGGCGTCCATGCGCAGCTCGTGCGCGGAAAGCGGCGTCTGATCCTTCGGACAGTACGGCAGCACGCGGTAGCCCTGATATGCGAGGCCCTTGTCGTACAGCTGCTTGAACGCCCACATCACGGATTCCATGTATGGAATGTTCAGCGTCTTGTAGCCATGCTCGAAATCGACCCAACGTGCCTGACGGTGCACGTAGTCCTTCCACTCGTTGGTGTACTTGAGCACGGAGGCGCGGCAGGCATCGTTGAACTTGTCGATGCCCATTTCCTTGACCTGATCGACCGAATCGATGCCCAGTTCCTTCTGGGCTTCAAGCTCGGCCGGAAGACCGTGCGTGTCCCAACCGAACACACGGTTGACCTTGTGGCCCTTCATGGTCTGGTAGCGCGGAATCACATCCTTGGCGTAGCCGGTCAACAGGTGGCCGTAATGCGGCAGACCGTTGGCGAACGGCGGTCCGTCGAAGAAGACGAATTCGTTCTGGCTGTGATCGCCGGAAGGACGGCGTTCAATGGACTTCTGGAAAGTATCGTCCTTCTCCCAATAATCAAGGACGGATTCTTCCAGCTTCGGAAAACTGGGGTTAGGTGCCACATTAGCGCTCTGCTCACCCGCAGCTGCCTTCGGATACACGTTGTGTTCGCTCACCGTATCTCCTCGTAGGTTCTTACTACTTGTCTCCTACGAGGACGATGACTATAGCGCCTGCTGGACGCCGCCACCGCGGTACCACCTCGTTTGCCATGCTTTTGTTACGCGCACGACCGCTCGTATGTTCGGCTGTTCGGGCCTTCCCGCCGGGTCTAATAAGTCGCTGACACGACCGTTCTTCCGGAAGCTCCCCGCTGATAACGGATCACCGCTCGCATTTCGGTTGTCACTATAGCATGCAGCGCGAACTATTTTCGCCTGTTTTGCATGATTATGGACGATTCACAATGGGCTTCATAGACGATTCACGATAGGTCTTATACAGGATTACCTACAACAGAAATGCCGATACTGACAGCCCATCAGTATCGGCATTGCAAACGTATTTTCAATATGTATTTTTAGAACATACTATGTTCGATCATTCGGAGATTTCACCAGCGGCAAGCTTGGCTTCGAGCTCCTCGACGATCTCGTCGTGCATCTTCTCAGTGATCTTCACCTTGAAGAGGAACACGAGCAGGCTCAGCACGATGATGCCCAGCGGCACGTAGAACGCGCAGACCTTGAACATGCCGATGTTCGCGGCGGTCATATCCGCGGCGGTTGCGTCACCGATCATGCCTGCGGCTACAGCGATGAAGCCGACGATACCGTTGGAGCATGCGCCTGCGATCTTGTCGAGCATCGGGCGGACGGACAGGGTGACGGCCTCGTTACGCTTGCCGTTCTTGAGCTGGCCGTATTCGATGGAGTCGGTCAGCGACAGGATGGCGGTCATCTGAATGAAAGTCTGCGGCAGGTAGAAGAAGACCAGACCGACGATGACCATTGCCAGATTGCTGGAGCCGACGGCGAACAGCAGGTAGCCGACGATCATGAGCACCATGCCACCCAAGTACAGGTAGCGGCGCGGAATGCGCTTGTTCAGGATCGGGTACAGCGGAGCCATAACCAAGCCGGTGATGACCGGGATGACGCCCACGATGGAGTATGCGGCGGTGTTGTCGAGGATGTACTTGAACAGATACATGAGCACGCCGGTGGTGGCCACGTTGGCGATGGCGTACAGCAGGTAGCTCAGGGCAACCCACAGCAGCTGATCGTTCTGGGCCAGAGCCTTGAAGGCCTGCAGCGGGCCGCCGTTGTCTTCGGCCTTGGCACGCAGCGTGGTGGTGCTTTCCTTGGTGCCAAACGCCACGGAGCACACGGTGAGGATGCCGAGGATGGCCACGATGATGGCGAAGCAGGTCCAGCCGGACTGGCTTTCGACGTACTTGCCGGTGAACACCCAGCTGAAGTAGGTGACGATCGGGATGACCCGAACAGACCAGTGTAGACGAGCACCAGCAGGATGGCGGAAACGGTACCACCGATGAGCTGCCACGGCTTGAAGCGACCCCACTTGGTGTTGGTGTTGTCGATGATGTTGCCCAGCAGCGGGTCGATGAAGATTTCTGCGATACGAATCACCACGACCAGGCCGGTGATGATGCCAATCAGCTTGGTGGCGACGCTCTTATCGACGCCAGAGAACAGCGAGCTCGTCACGTAGACGATGAAATAGGTGCTCAGTGCGTTGTAGAACGCGGACTGGCCGACGTTACCGAACGAGTACGCCACGCGAGACAAGAGGTTCCCGCCTTTGGAACCGTTGTTGCCATTTCCCATCTTTGCTTCTCCTTAGAAGTCAGATACAGGTCCTTCTTTGACCTAATTATCAGTATATCCCCTTACCTGAAGTTAGTAAAATTTATCACTGAACATATCGTCTATCGGCGTGTCATATTTTGTGAGCTTCTGTTCGAAAGATAGCCAAAAACGTTATTTTTCCGCCATTTACACAACAAAATAGGCAAACTGTCGCATTATCTTGTGGCAACTTTTACCAAAATCGATATTTACGATATGCAAAAGCTTCCACGTCGAAACGAAACCAAGCCAATCTGGAAATAGCCCGATTACTATACAGAAGTAAAGAAATAACCGCTATTTTGCCGGTACAAAACTATCGCGCACCACCAGCGACGTCGACAGGTACGCATGCTGACGAATCGTGCGTTTGCCGGAAATGGCATCACCCAACATCAGCGTCGCCACGCGCGCAAGCTCGTTCTGATCGATGGAGAATGTGCTCAACGGCGGCGAGGTCAACTGCGAAATCGTTTGATTGTTAATGCTGATCACGCTGATATCGCGCGGCACCAGCACGCCAACCGCATTGAACGCCTGCAGCACGCCAACCGCAATCACATCGGCAGCTACGATCACGGCATCAGGCAGCACGCCATTATGATCGCGCACGAATTGCTCCCCCAACGCACGGCCGTTGCTCACGGTGAACAAGCCGTCGGAATACACCAATCCGTCGGATTGAATACCGAAACGCCTTGCCTCACGACGGAAATATGTGGCGCGATTCTCCTCATCGACCTCATAAAAGTTCATCAGGCAGCCCTTGCCTCCGATGAATCCAACGCGCTTCATGCCCTTGGCAGCACAGGCCGCGACCGCATCATGCATGGTCTGCTGCAAATCAGGCTGCACGGAATCAAACAGATTCGGCGCCGGATTCACGTCAATGAACACGCCATACGGCATGGCCCTATGCAGCCGCTCCAAGTCTTCCTCGCTGATCTGGTCGGCGCCGATCGCCATGAACCCGTCGAATTTGGAACTGCGAGCGATCATATCGTCGAGATTGTGGAACACCGTCATTTCCATGCGTTGCTGTTCCGCATTGCGTTCGAGCGCTGAACGCAAATCGGTGAAATAGGAGTCCCGCAACGCCTCGTCGGACTTTTCATTGTCAAGCAATGCAACCTCATGAGGGATGACGATGCGCTTGGTCTGCACGCTATAGCCGAGGTCCTCGCTCGCCTGAATGATCTTGCGACGAGTCTCTTCACGCACCGATAGGGTGGGATCCCCGTTCAGAAGTCGAGACACCGTAGCCTGAGAAAACCCGGTACGTTGCGCAATCTCTTTAATCGTCGCCATGTCTCGCTCTCCAATTTAGTAAATCGTTTACCCATGAAAGGATAACCTATTATTGACATAACGACAAACCAAGCGAGATTTGTGCAACGATTACGCAAGCCAATTATAATCGTTGCTCATGCAGCAGTCTCATGAACGTATGACGGAACAGTCTTCACGGAAGGCGGGCTGGCCGCAGCCGAATACCATGCATGGCAAAGACAATAAGAAATCCCTTGCTTCAAAATCGCAATTTCAAAGCAAGGGATTTTCCAGAGGATCCGTGCCGTTCAAAGCCACCGGCCATAAGGGCGGTATCAGCCGACAGGGATCGAAGCGCGGCTGACGTGAAACGCTAGCGTGTGCTCGCATCGCTCCAATTCAGGAGACTATTCAATTATTCGAGCTCTACGGCACCTGTGTAAAGCTGGTAGTACTCGCCCTTCTGCGCGATGAGCTCGTCGTGCGAGCCGCGTTCGATGATGCGGCCATGGTCGAGCACCATGATCACGTCGGAATTGCGCACGGTGGACAGGCGGTGAGCGATCACGAACACGGTGCGACCCTTCATGAGGTTGTCCATACCGGCCTGCACCACTTCCTCGGTACGGGTGTCGATGGACGAAGTTGCCTCATCGAGGATCATGGCCGGAGGATCGGCTACGGCGGCGCGTGCGATGGAGATCAGCTGACGCTGGCCTTGCGACAGACCGGAACCATCGCCTTCAAGCACGGTCTGGTAGCCGTTGGGCAGCATACGGATAAAGCCGTCAGCGTTCGTAAGCTTCGCGGCGGCAATGCACTCCTCGTCGGTGGCGTCGAGGCGACCGTAGCGGATGTTGTCCATCACCGTGCCGGTGAACAGGTTCACGTCCTGCAGCACCACGCCCAGAGAACGGCGCAAATCCGGCTTGCGAATGCCTTTGACGGAAATGCCGTCGTACAGGATCATGCCGTCTTGAATGTCGTAGAAGCGGTTGATCAGGTTGGTGACGGTGGTTTTGCCAGCACCGGTTGCGCCCACCAGCGCCACTTTCTGGCCGGGCTTGGCGAACCAGGTGATGTCGTGCAACACCGGCTTGTCGGGGTTATAGCCGAAGTTCACGTCGGTGAAGCGCACATCGCCCTGCAGGAGGGTGAGTCGTCCGTCCGGCGAAGTGATGGCGGTTTCACGGGCCTTCATGGCCACTTCGGCGGCACGTGGGCTCAAGGATTGCGCGGCCTTGAGCGAACGGGTACCATCATCGCCCTCCTCGCGCTTCCATGCCCAGTGGCCGGTTTCGTGGTCGACTTCGGTCATGGTGCGACCGTCTTCGCCGAGTTCCACATTCACCAAGGTCACGGAACCGCCGTCGTCTTCCGGCTGTTCGTCCATGAGCGCGAAAATGCGGGAAGCACCGGCGAGTGCCATCATCACCATGTTGAACTGCATGGACACTTGGCCAAGCGGGTTCACAAAGGAACGAGACAACGTCAACAGCGAGATCAGCGTACCCAAGGTGAGCGGACCAGTACCGGACAATCCGAAGTTGCCCAGTCCAGAAATCGCTGCAAATCCGCCGAAAATCGCCAGCAGAATGTACAGCAGGTAGCCCATGTTGCCTACGATCGGCATGGTCACATTGCCCCACGTGTTCGCTTCGGCGGAAGCTTCGAAAAGTTCTTCGTTCTTCTTGTCGAAAGTGGTTTGGGTGGCGTCTTCGTGGTTGAAGACCTTGATGACCTTCTGGCCGTTGACCGCTTCTTCCACGAATGCGTTCACATCGCCGATGGCGATCTGCTGCTTGACGAAGTAGCGTCCGGAGCGGGAAACAACCTTGCGTACCACCACAAACAGGATCACGGTGAAGGCGAGCACGAAAATGGTGACGGGCACCGACAGCCACAGCATGGAGACGAGCGCCGCGAGCGCAGACACCGCAGACGAGAACATTTGCGGGAACGACTGGCTAATGGCCTGACGCAATGTGTCGGTGTCGTTGGTGTAACGGCTCATAATGTCGCCGTGTTCGTTGGTGTCGAAGTAGCGGATCGGCAGGGTCTGCTGATGGGCGAACATGTCGTCGCGAATCTTCTTCAATGTGCCCTGTTCCACAGTGACGATAACCCACTGCCACAGCCAGCTGCAGAAAATACCGGCCACATACAGGCATGCCATAAGCGTCAACGCACGCAGCAACGGCATCCAATCAGGATTGGTGGCACCAACCATCGGCAGAATGTACGTATCGACCAGCGACTGCAGGAACAGTGACGATCCGGCCTGGGCCGCGGCACCGACGAGAATGCACACCACCACAAGTGCCACACGCCACTTGTATTGGAAAATGTAGCCGAAGATACGCTTGGTGGTGCCAGGCGCGGCTTTCTGCATCGGCGGCTTGCCGTGCGATTGCTGCATGCCGGCCGCGTTGTTGTTGTCTTTGGATTTCAATGCGGAAGTTTGTTCAGTCATTTTTGCCCTCCTTTCACTGCAGTTCCTCAGGCTGGGCCTGATTCTTGGTTTGCGATTCATAGATGGAGCGATATTCGTCGCAGGTTTCCAGCAGTTCGTCATGCGTGCCGGCCGCCATGATGCGGCCATGATCCATGACGAGAATCATGTCGGATTCCTGCACGGAGGCCACACGCTGGGCGATGATGATCTTCGTGGTGTCGGGAATCTCATGATGGAATGCGGCGCGAATCAGCTGATCGGTTTTGGTGTCGACCGCGGACGTGGAATCGTCGAGAATAAGGATCTTCGGCTTTTTCAGCAGCGCACGCGCAATGCACAAACGCTGGCGCTGACCGCCGGAAACGTTGGTACCGCCCTGTTCGATGTACGTATCGTACTTGTCGGGGAATTCCTGAATGAAGCCGTCGGCCTGCGCAAGCTGGCATGCGTGACGAATCTCTTCACCAGTGGCGTTCGGATTGCCCCAACGCAGGTTTTCGGCAATGGTTCCGGAGAACAGCACGTTCTTCTGCAATACCATGGCGACCTGATCGCGCAATACTTCCAAATCGTAATCGCGCACATCCACGCCGCCGACCTTCAGCGAGCCTTCGGTCACGTCATACAAACGTGGCACAAGCTGCACCAAACTGGACTTTGCGGAACCGGTGCCGCCGACGATGCCGACGGTCATACCGGAACGGATCTTCAAATCAATATCGTCAAGCACCGGCTTTTCGGAAGTGGCGGAATAACGGAAGGTGACATGGTTGAAATCAATCTCACCATTCTTCACTTCCATAACCGGATTTTCCGGATTCGTAACCGTGCTTTCCTCGTTCAGCACCTGGCAGATGCGTTCGGCGGAGGCCTGCGAAATAATGCACATCACGAAAATCATGGACAGCATCATCATGGCCATGAGGATCTGCATGGCGTAAGTGACCAGTGCGGTCAGATCGCCGGTGGTCAAACCCAAGGCCGCATTGTTGCCGGACGCCACGATCTGCTGGGCGCCCATCCATGCGATAAGCAGCATGGACACGTACACGCACAGCATCATGAGTGGATTGTTGAAGCTCATAATGCGTTCGGCTTTTGTAAAGTCCTTGAAAATGCGCTGCGAAATGCGGTTGAACTTTTCGGTTTCGTGGTTTTCGCGATTGTAGGACTTGACCACGCGGATGCCCTGCAGGTTCTCGTCGACCACGTTGTTGAGCTTGTCGTACGTGTGGAACACACGCTCGAACACCGGATGCACCAGCACCGCCAAGCCGCACAAGCCGATGGCAAGCACCGGAATGCAGGCGAGAAACACCAAAGAGATGGATGGGCTGATGCGGAAGGAGAAGATCCACGCCACAATCACCATGATCGGAGCGCGCACACCCATGCGGATGATCATTGAATATGCGTTCTGCAGGTTGGTCACATCAGTGGTCAGTCGCGTGATGATCGAACCGGTGGAGAAACGGTCGATATTGGTGAAGCTGTAGCCCTGCACCTTCTCAAACTGGTCGTGACGCAGGTTTTTGGCGAATCCTGCGCCCGCAATGGCCGAGAACTTTCCGGCCAAAAAGCCGGATGTCAGCGAAACCGCCGAACAAATCAGCAGAATCAAGCCGAATTTCAAAATCGCCGGCATGCTGCCACCGCTGATGCCCTCATCAATCAGCGATGCCATGACAGTCGGAATAAGGATTTCCAGCACGCTTTCCACGGCTACGAATACCGGGGAGAGCAGGCTGGCTTTTTTGTATTCGCGCAGGGATTTGCCCAGTGTGCGAATGACGTGTTGCTTTGGTTTTGACGTTGTGGACGTCGTTGCGTTTGCCGCTGTCACTCCTTGTCCTTTCTTTTTCGTACTTACTTGCTTGCGTGTGTTACCTGAGGTTGTTTGCGATCGCCATTTCCTGCGACATTCGCAGTATGCGCGAAACGTATTCATCATGAGAATCGCGATTATGCGGATTCCGTACATCGCATGATTCTTGCGATTCTTGCGAAACCTGCGGCTTTTGCGAAACCTGCGATTCGCCAAAATCCTGTTCCTGTATTTCCAAGCTTGAATATCGGCTTTCGTCTCCGATCAAACCTGTTTTCACCAGATTCGTCTGCATGACGTCAAGCATGTGCATGAATTGGCGGATCTGGTCGTCATCAAGACCTTCCAACAGGATTCGTTCCATGTTTTTCGCATTGTCGTGCAGCACTTCGGCAATATGCCTCGATTTGTCCGTCAATACGATCTTTTTCAGACGTGCGTCACGCTTCACCGACTCGCGGGCGATCAGCCCCTTCTGCTCCATCAGTCCCAACACTCGGCATGATGTGGATCGGGTCACGCCGAAACGTTGCTCGATGTCTTGAGGGAAGATCTCCTCGTTATCATGTCTTGCCAAGTACACGATGATGTCAACGTTGCCGTTGCTGACGTCTTCCGCCTCTTCGGGACGGGTGACGCGCAAATACCGGTTGACCACGTTGTGCAGCGAGCGAATGGCCACGCTGGGAGGCTTGGTCAGGCCACTTTCCCAGACTTCGGCAAGTCGTGAACCTGACGGTTCCTTGTATTGTTCATTCGTCACTTCTGTCACACCACACATGCTAAACCGTTGCATATACAACTGTTGTACATGCAACGATTAGCGTGTCGCGCATCTCATCGTCCGCGACAAAAAAGGCCGAGGAATCAGATCCGCACCGGTTCAGCGTTAACGGATCGAATCCCTCGGCCTTAAGCCTTGAATCCTACGAAACTACTTGGTGAGTTCAGCGTACTTCTCAAGCATGTATTCGAAGATCTGCTTGCCATCGGCGCCCATCAGCACCGACATGCTGTTGATCGGCATGGAATCGAGGAACAGGCGGGTCATGTCGTTGTCGGGCACCACCGGCATGCGGCCGACTTCGCCCTCGGCACGCAGGATTTCAAGCACCTTGGAACCGAGCGGATCCTTACGCCATTCCATGAAGTTGGACCATTCGGTGAGCGGCTGGGCCTTGCCGTCGCCGTCGAGCTCCACCACCGCGGAACCGGCGATGTCACGGCTGGACGTGCCGACCTCGATGGTGTATTCGCCGCTCTCCACGTGCCAGTCATTGAACCTCTCAGACCAGTAGGCAAAGGCGCGATCGTCGAGCTCGAAGGAGACTTCTGCGGATTCGCCAGCCTTGAGGAATACCTTCTTGAAGCCCTTAAGCTCGTGTTTCGGGCGGGCTACGTCGGCCTTGCCAGGAGCCACGTACACCTGCACGGTTTCGGCGGCGTCAACGTTCGAGGTGTTCTTGACCACTGCGCTGACGG
>PPYF01027205.1_pt1 | contig 28701 bp, 15 predicted proteins | sample 1559871 | NCBI WGS metagenome assembly PPYF01 (sample SAMN08240021, study PRJNA423297) | Human gut metagenome, whole genome shotgun sequencing project.
ATGCTCCTTCACCTGCAAGAAAAAATCTGCTCCGGGACTGCGACCCATAATTTAACGTTGCTTTTTAAACAACTTCTTAATACGCAGCAATGACTCAATGTAATAATAATCCGCATAGAGAAAAGACCTGTCCTTGCACTTCACTCCCTTTTGACGGATTCCGGAATGCACAAGGAATGAGGGACAGGAACGCCCGGCGCGATACATTTTGCTGCTTAAGGAATCAAGCATCTTCAGGGAAGCTTCACGATATCTGCATTTCCGCTCATCCTTGCAATAGCCCTGAAGTTCCAAAAGCGCAGACGCAGCGACACACGCTGCCGGCACATCGCGAAGCGCAGACGGTTTGGCGGAACCAGCTAAATCAAGATAAGGAATCTGATCCTGAGGCAGTCTATTGAGATACAGATCAGCGATCTGACAGGAATAATCAAGATATTTCTGAATATGAGTCTCACGGTAAATCATGGTAAACCCATACATCGTCCGCGCATATTCTTCCATAGAGTTAATATTGGCGCTGAATCCATTATAAGCCTCCCCATTTAGAGGCAGGGCTATCTGAAAGTCGCTTCCACCTTTATTATGAACCGAATCGTCTGAATTTAATTGACTTGCCATAATCAACTCAGCATAATCAACCGCTATATCATACAGATAGGGATTTCCTCCATTTCTTGCCGCCCAGAAAAGAATCTCAAGGTTCATCACATTATCCGCAACCGCATTATGAAGTCGTGGCTTATCACCATCCTGAAGCCGTGGAAGCATAGTGTCGATATCAGAACCGTATAATGCCGTCAAAGAATCGGAAGCAGCGATGATTATTTCCCTATATGCAGGATTATGTGTCAACCTATAGGCATTTCCAAAACTGCAGAACACAACAAATCCCAAATCACGGTCATCGGCCAACGTCTCAGCAACAGGCAAAAGGGATCTCGTGAAACGCTCCGCAGCTTCCTTGATCCTGTCATCGCCAGTCGCCTCATAGTCATACCAAAGAATCCCAGGCCAGAATCCAGAACACAATTCATCACAAGAAGCCTTACGGCACTGCCAGACAGAATCATCGCCAGCAATATCGCAAGGCATCATCGCATAGTCAGCGCTGTCTTTCATAAGCTGCATAAGAGTCCTATTGACCTGGGCATTGCAATAGTCAAGACTTTTATCCACATCAAATCTCCTGCAGGAGAATGTTGTGCAACACATCAGCAGAATCCCTATCGTTATAAATATTCCACGCATCGTTTTCAACCCCAACTGTATGACAAATTTGTTAATACAAGGTAAAAGGCTCTTTAACCCCTATATCACCGCAGCCATTGAATTGTCCAGTGGCATTGATCATAATGGAGTCATTATCGAATGATCTGACCTCTTGATAATTTTTATGTTTTAATCAAAATGAAAAACAATCAAATCAATATCCAGGAGTCTATTGCCTTGATATCTTATACGATTTTCCCTTTACCGTCGGAAGATCATATTCATACACTCTTTTTAGGATAGGTTGCCTGGGATTGATTTCAGCAGAATGGCCATAGCCGGTTATTAATGGTTTGGTGAAATATTGATTGGGATTATCTCCTTGCGCAGGTATCATTCCCTCAGCTTTAAGCGGGATGTATGACCTGATTCTTAGATTTCCTCCCAAAGATGATGTTATGGTCGCTTCTTCAAGCTGACCGTTACACCAATCCATATCGATAATAAAACCTCCGCGTCCGACTATCCCTTTCACTGATCCGTCAGCCCAGGCATCAGGGACAGCCGGAAGCAAGTGTATGGCATTATCATGGCTCTGCATTAGCATTTCCACAACTCCTGCCGTATATCCGAAATTGCCATCTATCTGGAAAGGCGGATGTGCATCAAACATATTCGGATATAGTCTTTCCGTAATAAGGTTGTTGACAATTCTGTAAGCATGATTTCCGTCTTGAAGTCTCGCCCAAAGATTTATTTTCCAACCGATAGACCACCCGGTGGCTTCATCACCGCGTTGAATCATTGTGTTGCGGACTGCCTCAAACAATTCAGGCGTATCATAAGGAGATATCTGGGCACCCGGATAAAGCGCATAGGCATGCGAGATATGCCTATGTTTGTCTGCCGGGTCATCGTAGTCACCGAGCCATTCCTGAAGTTGGTTATAGCGTCCAATCTGGAAAGGAGGTAATCTTTTGATCATTGATTGTATGGAATCGATATATGTCTTGTCTTCCCCTACTATCAAGCCGGCATTCGCTGTTAAAGTGAAAAGCTCCCTTAATATCTCATTGTCCATTGTACATCCCGCCTCAATCCATGGCGTGCCATTATGCTCACCCTTCGGTCCATGCTCCGGCGACATTGAAGGCACGACCACCATCCATTCATTATCAGGATGAGGAGTAAGGAAAGAGAGATAGAAGTCAGCTGCACCTTTAATCACGGGATAATAGGTTTTTAGGAAGTTCTTATCGCCGGTATATAGATAATGATCCCACAGATGCGTTGTAAGCCAGGCTCCTCCCATGGGCCACATTCCATATTTAGCCATATCCACCACTCCTGAAGAACGCCATATATCCGTATTATGGTGAGCCACCCACCCCGGACAGCCATACATTTCGGATGCTGTTTTACGTGAACTCTCCGCAAGTTCCTTTACAAGCTTAAACAATGGCTGATGGCATTCACTTAGATTTGTAACCTCTGCCGGCCAATAATTCATTTCTGTATTGATGTTAATGGTATATTTCCCATCCCATGGGGCAAGAGGTTTATCATTCCATATTCCTTGCAGATTTGCCGCCTGTCCTCCGGGTTGGGAGGAAGAAATCAGAAGATAGCGGCCATATTGAAAGAGCAAGGCAGCGAGTTCAGGATCTTTATTGTCTGAAAATCCTGTTATCCTCTTGTCTGTGGGAAGTCTCTTTATTGTCTCATCTGTCGCACCTAACGATAAAGACACCCTGTTGAACTGCTTTTTATAATTAGATATATGAGCTATTCTTATATCCTCATAAGATTTTTCTCGGACCCGTGAAAGGATTTCCCCGGCTTTACTAACGGCATCGCCCTTTACGCCATGATAATCCATGAAATTAGTAGCCGACGACACATATACCAGCGCGGATGTGGCGCCCGTGAGAGTTATGGAATCACCCGCCGCTTCTATTCTTCCATCCTCCGGTATGATCTCAACTACAGTGGCACCCTTCACTATACCTTTTACTCCCTCATGATCGTCTCCCGTCACTTTAAGAATAAGCCTTTTTCCTTTACGCATGACGGAATGTCTTTTCATCGGAGACTCTAACCTCATGCTGAATGACAGTTTTCCCGGTTGCCCGGCAGTAAGTTTCATTACAAATATGTCATCACCAAACGATGTGAAGGATTCACGTCGGAATTTAACACCATCTACTGCATACTCAAGATGACACAATGCACTGTCAAGACTAAGAGATCTTCTCAGGCCTGAATAGCGGTCGTGACCCGGAAAACGCATTATGAGCGAGCCAAGAGTCTGATAAGGCATACCATTCCGCCCCGTAAGGAAATAGCGTGCAATGGTGTCTTGTGCCTGTCCGTTCTTACCTTCAAAAACAAGACGACGCACCTCCGCCAACTTATCCAAAGCCTTTGATGAATGATTGGTATGTGGGCCCCCGCCCCACATGGTCTCTTCATTCAGCTGTATCCTTTCCAGTGAAGGATTGCCATACACCATGGCGCCGATTCGCGAATTACCCAAAGGAAGTGCGGAAGTCCATTCATCTGCAGGTGCATCATACCATAACTTATTCTCAGCATAGGAGGAAATGGATATTCCCGTCATACAGACAATAGCGACTGTTTTTATGAAGTTTAATCTCATGGTGTCTTATTTTTGAATGTTATATGATGTATTCAGTTTATGCTTTACAGGTGCGCTGCCTTTACGGATATATGCGGATATCGGGAATTTATCAGAAATTGAAACTCCATCCCGGCTCAGATGTGTCCCATTGACAAGGTAAAGTTCGTTTGCCTTACCCTTAACTGATCTAACAATTCCAGCCGCGGCATGCATCTTTATTCCATCGACAGATATGGGACTATTGTCGGAAGAAGTGAGAATATAGTCGGTTATTCCATTTTTGAGATTAACTTTCAATACCACATGCCTGGAGTCAGACTCGATAATCCGGATTGATTTCACTATCCCTTCACCGCGTACCGGTTCAATCACGCTTATAAATGGAAGGTCGGATACATGCTCTCCATTCTGCCTTACTATCAATACAGGTGTAGGCATAACACCTGTCGACACTCCTTCCGGTGTAAGTCGAGGATTATAGTTCGTGGAAGGTGCCTCCACAGAATAATATTCCCTACCAGAAAAAACAGGTTGCCATAATTTCATGACTTTCTTAGCCGCCTTATCCCCGATGGTCCAATAAGCTACCATATTGTCACCCTGACACGACCACTTCACCGGATTGGAGAAATAGTTATATCCCTTATGATGATGAGGCAGTGGCAAAGAATCCAGATGACATTCCTTGAAATCAGTCCCCTCCGGACTTTTAATTTTAAGATCAGTTCCAACACCATGGAATATATAATCATTTTCAATTTGCGGAGAACAGAAGATATCGACATAATATCCATTGATCGAATCAATGCTAACATTGAATACTGATCTTCTTTTCTCAGCTGCCTCCATGTCGATCATTCCAAATTTGGGAGATACACCCTCATTTACGTAAAAACTATCTCCAGGTATAGAAGGTTCCATGTTTCTTATACGTATGTCACCATCCTGATATCCCGGCAAAATGGTGTTCGCGCCGGTAGCTCTCTGATGATAGCCATAGTCATCACTCCAATAAGATTCATAGGCGGCCGCATCCGGGGCAAGTGCATATCCATTGCCGTAAAGCTGAAGAGCAAGCCCGTTTCTCGACAGATGGGAACCCTCTCTTCCACCATATAACACAGACATCAATCCGGGTTGGCCTACGGTTTTCACCACAGCCAGACGATGGAAAGGGGAATATGATGCCCTGTCAGTCATATAAGGTTCATCCACATCGCTGATATTACCGAACATAACAAGTTTTTCCCAGGAATCGGCATTGCGATTATAAGTTCCGTTTTCAATACCGTTTATTATGACCTGTGCCATTTTGCGCGCATTATCTTTGTCACCATCTGACAGATAATAGTCATATAGAAGTTCGAAAATATTATAGTCTGCCGCGCCCCCGCGATAATCTCCGAACACTATCAGGTTGCCTTTGGCGTCCATCCATGGTAACATTGCCAAGGCAGCCTTTTGTAATTGAGGAGAATCCTTCATCACATCAATCCCGAATTGTCTTAACATTGTACCAATTTCAAGCAATGTCGAGATAGTCCCGAAGCCATAGCCCGGAGATTCAGGCCAAAGTCCGGTGACAGCGTCATATGTCTTGAGAAGGTCGGGCATTGAGTCATGATAGGGAGTGCTCTCTTCTGTGAAGAATTTCAAGTAATACTCTCTTCCCTTACCGTCTGGATAGAAACTATTGTCCTCAAGTACCAAGATAGGACGCATCATCATATTCCATCCGTTGACATTCCAGTTGCCGGTTTTTCCGCCGCGTACCATTCCAGTATCAATAAATCGCTTCAGAACTTCACCTGTGATTTCCTTGACAGACTTTCCAGTAGCCTTGATCGCATCTGAAGTATGTTTCTCAAGATAGTCACAGAGAAAATCATAGATAGTGGCCCCTTTATAACCCAGATCGTCGTGGATCTGCTCGTAATCATAATAACCGATTATTCCTCCCGGTTCATATGCTTTTTTCGGAGTACCATCCTTATACTGACTGATTACGGGTTTCATATAATATGTCCCTATCAGCCATTGATTGAAGATATCAGCACTGAATCTGGCATATTTCTCTTCGCCTGTCAGCCAATAGAGAAAAGCGGATTTGACAGCCAGGTTCATTATTTCGTTATTGTTGGCCCTGACGCCGTGGCCTGTTTGTCTGTAAGGCACGAGAATCGTATCGCCAGGATGATCTTTATCCAGAGCAAGCATATCTCCGGTTTCATTATATGGAGTCCGGTCTTTCAAAGGTAGAATCTTATACTTGTTCCATATTCTCATGCCAGGAAGGCGCACGGTAGGCACCGGGGCATTACCTTCTCCTCGTTCCCACACTTCATCCTTGACATAACATTGCGTGTATCTCTCTCCGTCTTTCCAATACATCGACATTCTTGAGAGAATCCATTGAGGGTCGGTGATATGGAGATTCACAAATGTATCGACCGACTGTTTTATGTTTTCAAGGCCATGCCGGGCCCAGTCGTTAGTCTCTATTTTATTTAAGAGAGAGGCCTTGTCTGTATCCTTTACATAAAGCGAAGGATGAATAGCCTTTACTTTGATGGCAATGACAGATAACAATATGAGGAATATAAATTTTTTCATCATCTTCTGAAGTATGTTTATTCTTTAGATTTGACATTTCTGAATGAATATGTAAAATCATCGAAATCCACATATCCATCATCATATACGTCAGAGTACGTGAAAATACCTATCCGGTCGCCGCGAAAATTTGCAAAAGTCAGGGGATACGGCTTTCCAAAGGTCTGAAAATCCTTACCATCAAGACTGAATGAAAATATGGCCACATCATCGTCAGCGGCTTCCGACCGGAGAAAAATCCTCGTCTGGCTATCAGGCAACGGATCTCCGGCAATCACGGCACCGTTGCTCTCAAAAAGCATCATTCGTCTGCCATTCTCCTGCCTCACACCCAACCACGCATATGATTTTCCACCGTCGAAATGGGCAAGACCGGCTGTCTGACCATCACTCATACCGGAAATATCCATCGAAACAGTTCCTGATGTCTTCTTACTGTGCATATGCCGTTGGTGCAGAATATTCCTGATTCCGAAAAATCCTTTTCCCGGTATCGACTCGGCTCCATATATCCTCATTTTCCCCGCGTTTTCCGAAAGCGACCATTTTGTATTGTCAGGAGCATGGTTCCATGACCATACAGGGTTCAGCATGCTGCTATTAAAATCATCGCTTCCCTGAGGATAGAATACAGAGTCTCCCTTTATCGGTTTCGGCAACGACCATACCATTTCCCCTATTCCGTCATTGTCAAGATCCGCACCTATCAGAGGCCAGCCATCAACCCATTCCACTGGAAGCAGACAAGGAGTACGCCCTTCAGGATAATTAATATTGAACTGTCCTATCCAATACCATTTTCCGTCAGAGGTATCTACATATCCACCCTGACCAGGCAAGTTTTGCCAACGTCCTGTGGAATCGTTGATTTCTGTAATGATCTTTTTCTTCTCATATTCCCCTATATTTCCCGGTGTGCCCGGTGTGCCGTCAGGATGTATGCCGAAAAGATTAGGAGAGCGAAAGACATAAGTACCCGCCCCCAGCCCCTTATCCGTAAACTCGATATGCTGGAAATAATACATGCCATCCTTCTTGAAAATCCTATTTCCCTCGCTCGAATGATAGGGGGATATGACCGTGCCTCCGTCAGGCCACTGATACAAGACATTATGTGGAGTCATGTGGGCTGCATCAGCATCAAGCAACTGCTTGCCGTCGGGACTCATCTGAAAGATATAGCTGTACCAGTATTTTCTTCCAGGATGGCTACTTACAAGATATGCTTTCCCGTCATCATCCCAAAATGGACATGGATCAGTCCAGTGTGTCACTTTCAGAGGCACACCATACTTATCTTTGAGAAAATCACTTGTCCATGGGCCCTCCGGAGAATCGGCTGTGGCCACAATTAATCCATCGGTGTAGAGATTGACGTATATGTAGAATTTGCCATCATGCTCAGCTATCGTCGGTGCATACACTCCTTCATTATAACGGTTCATACGATCCGGAGAGAAAGCCGGGGATATTTTTTCCATGTCGGTAAGCGCGGCCCCCACAGTTTCCCAGTTCACGAGATCATACGACCTCAGCACACAGACTCCGGGACTGTTTTCAAAAGTTGATGACACCATATAATATGTATCACCGACACGGATTGGATCCGGGTCGCTATAATCCGAAGCAATCACGGGATTACGGAATGTTCCATCACCTTGATCTCCCCAGAATGCATTCTTCTGGGCGTTCATATGCAATGTTGAGACACAAAGCAGAAATTCTATTGTAATATATTTAAAATTAAGCATAACAATTGTATTTATATTATAGCGGATAGGCGAGTTGAATCTTAGCAAAGAAATCTTCCAATAGAGTTCTTCCATCTATAAATTCATATACTCTTATTTTGCGTAAATTATTTTGTCCAGATTCATAAGTCAGTTTATTCGATATATGAGGAGCAATTATTTCTCTATACTTGTCTGTATGTCGGTTAGGATTCATGATCAGACTTATAGCAGGAGAATCCCCGAGAGTCCAATCTTCACCCCGTGGCCATCCTTTGCTTTTCTTTTTCTTTTCATTAAAATCGAGAATTGATTGGAAAAGATAAGATCCGATTTTTCCATATGGGCGTACTTTTACTGCAAGTTCAGCCGTTGTTGTCCTGACCATACTATAAGCATCTGAAGGAATCTGCCAAAACTTCACGTCAGACGCGAAAACGACATTCGCCGCCAAGGGATCGTTGGATAAATTATATTCATCGGCATTCCCGCCATAGGGTCCGCCTCCGCTCCAAATCACAGTCATTTTATCAGCAATCTCCGGTTTTTCCATAAGAGAACGTGCCACATCCGTAAGAGGTCCGCCACATATCACATACAACGGATGAGTATCATCTTTCAAAGCCTCGTCAATTATAAGCTGCGTTCCTGTCGACAATCCGATAATAGAATCTGTTGAAAGAGGATGTGGCGCACCTTTTGCGACCACAACTTTCTGATCAAATCCTGCAAGTTTGACAATTTTGACAATCTCCTCATAACTTTTCTCCATAGACAAAGGAACCCTATCATGGAAATGAGCAGCAATGATTCCTTTCACATCAAACTGGGGAGTAAGTAATGCATGAATAATAGCATAGGCATCGTCAACTTCATTAGCGGCATCAGAACTGATTATTACCCTTACGCGCTTTTCTTCCGGCACACTATAAGGTAAAGTCTGTCCTTTGAGTTTGCATGGCAAAAAGAGTGACAATATTATTATTGTAAATAACCCGAAATTTCTCATCTCAACTTTATTTTTCAGCCCCTTCTACGAGGGGGATAATTTTCAGTTCTTCTATGTGGGCTCCTTCCGGAGTAGGACGGAGACTAATTGATATGTGATTTTCTCCTCCATGATTCAGCCAACAGTCGGGAAGATAATAATCTCTCTGTGGGCCACCTTGCCAACACCTTCCCAATGCATGTCCATTAAGATAGATGAAACCGTTTCCAGTATGTTTGAGATTCAACTGATATGGATAAGAAAGCCCCTCCGGCATCTCCGGGAGCGAGAATTCATAGAGATTCCATCTTAACAGACCATTTTCATCATTGCCATTTACTTTGGATATTTTTCCGGGGAGGGAGAACCCGATTCCTTTTGCAGCTTCCGTATAGGCATATTCTAAAGGTAGGATCTTTCCATTGTTTCTCACACATGAGGGTCCGATATGCCAACTATGCTCCACAGAGCTATTTGTGTGATGATGAAGGCCCTTACTCTCATAAAGCATAACAATATCCAGCAGTCTGCCTGTCGTGGAATCTCCAGGGAGCCTATAAAAAGCGGTTTCCCTTGTCTCTTTTACAGGGAACATTATTTTATTTCCAACCATCACAAGCGCAGTATCGGCGTCAGTTCCGTTGACAACACCTTTGCCAGGTCGGGAAATCTCAAGCATGCCACCCTCCTTAGCCTTGCAACGATAGTAGATGAAATGACGTCCGTTTATACCTTTTCGGTCAATTGTCTCTCCATTTTTGAGTTTAGTCCACTTATTCGGCAACGCATCGGTAAACTCTCCATACTTTACGACATTCACCTCATGTTTTGCCACATAAGGGCGCGAAGCCGGCTCAATAACCTGTGGAAACCATTTCCCGGCCTTTTCTCCGGCAGGAATATAATATACCATTGAGCCGAATGGCTCGAGAACATAATCGAACGTCACTCCATCAGTACTTACCGTGCCGGAATGCCCTTTAAAATGGTCTTCTGTGCGCACAAAATAATATCTGTCTCCCTGAGGGGTAATCCTCAGACATACCCGTACGAGCGAATCGACTGTCGCGTCGGCAGGATATATCTCTTTCGCACGGGCAATAGCAGGACCGTGCTCTTTGAGGAAAGGAGCGAGCTTGCTTAGCCTATAGTATCGCTCATTGACAATGCCGTTTTCTCCTATCGCAGCTGCGAAGTCATATGATGTCGTGACACCGCGCGCTGCCATATCATCAAAATTCGTACCGCCCGCCAACATATAATAATTCAGTGCGCAGAAGCCTCTCTGTAGGGCATACAGGGTGATATTCTGGGTCTGCACTCCGGCTATCCCATCCTGGTTCCATGGTAGCTTTCCGCCTACTGCTCCATACCAGCCTCCCTGCAACTCTCCTGAGATAAGAGGTTTCCCAGGCTGTGTCTTAAGCTGCTGATTGATCAACCTGCCGAAATTCTTTTCAATCTCCCAACGCGGGTAACTGTTGACCATGTCAATGACACCGTTAAGCGGACCGGATCCGACGTTTCTGGCCTCATTCGTCCAGCATGTGATTACAGGCACATCTATGCCGTTGTCGCGGACAATGCGTGCCAGGCTTTCAAGATAATCTTTCTTCGATTCCGACGGTATCCATTTCACCCTGTTGAACTCATTCTCGATCTGAAAAAATATCGTTCCTCCCTCTCCGGGTTTCCTGTTTGAAATCTGATGTGGCGCCACGACCCGGCATACCGCGTCATACCAATGCCTGTTCCATCGCATAAATTCCTCATCGTCGCTCTGGAGCCATACTTCATGCTTCGTATGTTGAGGGCGCTTGTTCATAAGCCATTGGGGGAAGCCTCCCCCACTCCATTCAGAACATATATACGGACCAGGACGGACAATCGTGTAGAAGCCCATGTCATGACACATGGTCAGGAACTCATCGAGTTCCGAAAGATCTAACTTCGAATAATCAGATGCAGATTCCGGCTCCCTTTTTTCATGCCAGTTCCATGGGACATATGTCTCCACACAATTGAAACCGGCCTCCTTTATTTTCAAGAGCCTATTTTGCCACAATTCACGCGGTATCCGGTAATAATGCACCGAGCCACTCAGGATAAATTCGTCTTTACCGTTGATGGAGACACAACGGCTGTCGAACCTTATCCTATCGGGATGCCGGAATACACTGTCGTCGACAACCGGGAAATCACTCTGCAGGATGCGGCTGTCTGCCGACCGGTCGTTCATCACCGCGACATCCGTCATATTCTGCGCCATTCCCAATAAACTAAAGAATCCCCAGAGGGCGATCATCGTCAGTCTCATAACTTATTTTAATCAATACAAAGGAAGATGTAAAACTTATAAGCCCGGGCGGAGCCAAGCCGCCCGGGCGAGCCAATATTCAATACCTTTTTAGTGGTCTTCACATATAAGTCATTGTGGCCTTACAATATTGAACGCACCTGCAGGATTTCCTTCAAGGGCCTTGATGTCATCCATCCGAAGAGTGATATCCACAGGATTCTGCACATAAAGGCCAAATTTGCTTCCTATATAGTCTTTTCCTCCGTATGAATTTGCGTCTATGCATTCCTGATTGCTGTTGGTATCGTCAAGGGTATCATCATCGAGCCAATGACCGAATCCAAAACTTACCGCTCCGGAATCATATGCAGGTTTTGACTCTACAAGGTCATCTCCAAACCAAGCTTTCAGATTTCCCTTGTTATTACGACCAACCTTGAAATAGACTATAACGTCATACCATTTATTAGTCTCCAACGTTCCCAACACTCCGACCACAGGATCTACCAAGGCATGACGGTGCGACAATTTCAACACACCTTTATCGATTGAAAGATGTCCGGCCCAACTGTTCTTGCAACCATTGTTGAAAAGTTGGGATACAATTATACCGTCCTGATCCATCGGGAATTTCCCTTCCGGGAGAAAAATCTTGAAACCATACCAACCTTCTGTCGTTGTCGCAAAGTCAGAGATAAGCTCACATCCTCTGCGCTCACGCCGGTTATCGGCGGCCAGGGCAGCATAATTATAATAGAACTCCACACAATTGTCAACGGTCTTTATATAGTTGGGATCCCATGTCCATTGCGGAGAAAAAGGCAACATCGAATCGCTGTTGAAATCGCATTCATAAAGATTATAAGCAGGTGTTCCGTCAATGTCAATCGGGGTCCCTGTCGGATTTTTAATATATTTGAGCCTGACATCCTTAAGATTGCATACCCATGAAGTGCCCTCTGCCCAAAGATATATTCTCATATAATAGGTTTTGCCACCTTTCAACTTGAAATCACCCCAGGAGTATTCCTTCATATTCGCCCAACCGAGTTTCTCGATCTGATTGTAGAGATCGACATTGGGCGCACGATTCGCAATCTCGTCAGGATCGGTGCCCATATCGACATTTACGTAGCAAGGATAAGACTGATTGGTGGTAGACATCATAAAGATATCATAAAAACCATCGACAGGCACAGTGAAGTCATATACAAAGTATGCTCCGCGTTTCGTACTGCCTATAACTCCATCATCACCTACCGAGAAATTACCATCGGCCTTCACATACTCTCCGAGAGAGAAATAATAATCGGGAATATCACCTATAATACTGAGGTTCGGGCCTTTCACACGCTGCCAGTCGCCAAAACGCACATAGATATCACCCCCTTTGGCCTCATCAGGGACGTGGACCGTGATGGATGTGGAATCGAATGCCACAGCCTTAGACTCTATGACACCGTTTTCATTGGTCTCGGTCGGAAATTCAACCGTAATGTCGTCCGCCGTCACCCCGCGCTCTATGAAATATTCAAAGTTGCGTCCGCTAAGGCTTATGTCAGTATTCGGATAGCATGGAGAAGGATCATAGTCGGAAATCACAGCTCCAGGAAGCACGTTGAATTCTTTTGTGGAAGTGGTATTGTTCTTCCATACCCACACAGTGATATCTCCGCTTTCAGCACCTTCCGGCACACGAACCTGGATCTCATTGTCCGACCAGCTTACATATTCGGTAGCTTCAACGCCCCCAAAATATACGCGGCCTATTCTCTCAGTACGTTCATTTCCGAATTCGCTACCCTTGATTGTGACTATACCTGTAGGGAAAGCCTCATCGGGGAAATGCGATGTGACAACTGGTGCCGGATATTTCGACGTAACGCCGTCATTGTCGTCCGAACAGGCTCCCGGGATAAGCAACGCCAGCCCCGCAAGCATACAGACGGATATATTTTTCAGTCTGAGATTTTTCATTTCTGTATATTATTTTCGTAAGACATTCATCATTACCACTGAGGATTCTGCAATAATTGCTTATTTAGATTCAGCTGTGCCGTGGGAAGTGGCTGCAGATAGTTCTTTTTAGAGAATTTACGGTTCACCTTATGTGTAGCCACAAGACAGCCCGGTTTTGTGGGGGTATAGGCCGGATCTTCATAAACAATTGTCTCCTCCTCAATATTGCCCGCCCATACAGAAGCGTCATAGACGGAGACCCCTGTGACAGGATTTTTCATGCCTACAAGAAAAGTATCCTCGCCATCATAATTAACATATGTGCCACATACTTCCTCCCCGAAAACCTGTTCAGCGATACCCCAACGGCATACATCATTGATGCGGAATCCCTCTCCATAAAGCTCAAGGGCCCTCTCTCTTCTGATCTCACCGAGATAACTCATCTGACAGCCAAGACTTTGGGCTCTGGCAATCAGAGCAGCGTTAAGAGGAGCTATTCCTCCGCGGGCACGCACGATGTTGAGAGATTTGTCGAGATCGGCGTCGGAGATTTGACCTCCGTTGAGTTCGCATGTTGCCTCGGCATATATAAGATATATCTCCGCAAGACGTATCAGCAGACAATCCGGGGCCTCCATTCCATCACTCGTGACAGTAGCGAGTTCAGTACAGAATTTCCGTCCCTGTGTGCCGACACTTGAAGTGGAAAGAAGATCCGGACAGTATTGATACTGCACAGCCGGAAGAGTAGTTATGTCTGTCGTATAGTCAGCGCCGGTGCCATACATACCGTATCCCCACCTGTATTGAAGCACACGGGGATGGCAGCTCAGAAGCCTGTAATCACGGTTCTGGAATTCTGCGTTCATATCCTTATATCCTTGGAAAAGAGGTGATACATGCACAGGCAAACCGTCTGTGCATAGATACATGTCCATCAGTTTCCTTGACATTTTCGCAGGTTCGGTATGTGTAAGGTTGGTGCTGCTCTTTCGATTTGTATGATCGTATACAGCGCGGTAGATCGCTTCGTGATTGTCGCTTTTGCTGACTCCTGCCGGATTGGAATCGGATCCTTCCAGATTAAAGAGATAGAAGTAGCTCGTATGCTCATACAGCTCGGGGTTTGCGGAGCCGGGTGCGGTTTCCACACCGAGGAATAATTCAAACGAACCGCTGTCGATGATGTCGGCCGACAGTTCTTTTGCCATGGTCAGAAACTCGCTGACCGATGGATATGCATCAGGCATGGCAATACCCGCACCGGCTGATGTTCCGTCGCCATTAGTGGAATCAGCACTACCGATTCCATTATACTTTTCCCAGGTTCCCTCAAACAGACACACACGTGCTTTCAATGCTTTGGCCGCCTCGAGTGTGACATGACCGTCGTTATTGGTTGTGGCAACCGTAGTGTTCTTCAGTTTTAAGATAGCATTGTCAAGGTCGTCTATTATAGACTTTATCACCTCATAGCGTGAATTACGCGGACCCGATACTATTTCAGAGTCGACATCCGGAGTCGTGAGCATCAATGGTATGCCGCCATAACGCTGAAGAAGGAAAAAATGGTGCCACGCACGGAAGAAGTATGCCTGCCCAACCGGACCGGCAATCTCTTCCGGTTCCGGATATTCATAGCTTTGGTCAAGAAGCTGGTTCACGGAGCGCAGCCATTTGTAGACATCCTTATAACAATCGTCTGAAACTCCCGGGGTGTTTGTTCCATTCACCGCATCACTCCCTGTAGTGATGAGATCCGTGCCATAATCAAAACGCAGCGGGTATGTGGTGGTACCCTTCCATGCATAGACATTTGTATGGAGATTGTCGGCGGCTGCCTGAAACTGCGCAAGCGTCTTGAAATAGACTGCTGTTGTCTCCGAGTCAAGAGGTTTGAGATCGAGGAAACTCTCGGCACATCCTCCCGAAAGGAGCAATATGCCAGGGGTGAGAAGCATCAGCCCCTTATATGATATATGTTTAAGAAACTTCATTGTATGCTGTTTTTATAGTTAAAAGGTAATGTCAAGTCCGAATGACAAAGTGCGGGAATAACAGTCTATCTTACCCTGACCTGTCGATGCCTGAGCCTCGGGATCAAATCCATCTTTCACATGAGTTAGTTCAAACAGGTTGTCTGAAGACACCCACAGACGAAGCTTCTCAATGCCGGCCCTATTCATCCATTGTGACGGGAAAGTGTAGCCGAGACAGATGTTCTTTAGACGCGCATACCACACTTTCATGACATTTATGTCATTATACTGTGTATAGTTCCAGTTATTGACTGATCCGTTGAACGATAGTATCGGGAAATCGGCATCAGGATTGGTTTCACTCCATGTGTTTCCAAGATATGTCTTGTTCTGGTTCATCCACCAGCTGATAAAGGCACCTCGCAGATTGCCTTCCCTGATAAGATTCTGCTGAGCCACACCTTGTATGAAAGCAGAGAAATCAAATCCTTTGTAGTTGGCGCCCAAATTGATACCAAACTGATAATGGGGATTGGCATCTCCGTAATAATAAAGATCATCATTTGTGATGGCCCCGTCACCATTCAGGTCTACTTTCCTCAAGCAACCGGGACGAAGCTGGTTGTTGCTTCCTTCCACAGGCGCGTATGTACCCTTTCCGTTGACTGTCTGATAATAATCGTGAACCTCGTCTTCAGTCTGCAGATAACCGTCGGTCTTGAAAACATACAAGGAATTGATCGGACGCCCCTCTATAACTTTATTTTTGCCATAGTTGATAGATGTCGATCCCTCAAACCGTGTCACTTTCGTACGGGCATCAGCAAGGCTGAACCCGACCATATAGTTGAATTCAGGAGTGATGTTACCATTCCAGTTCAGCGAGAGTTCCCAGCCATTGGCCCTATACCCCCCTGCGTTTGTCTTGGGAGCATCAGCACCCAGAGTCTGGGGATAAGTGATTGAAATCAACATTCCGTTGTTCTTACGGATATAATACTCGAATGTCCCGGTAAGGCGATTATCAAACAGCCCGAAATCAAGACCGAAGTTGGTAGTGCTCACACGTTCCCAGGATCTGTTAAGACTCGTCATTCCGTCGATCCAGGATGTATTGACCTTCGTACCGTCCGGGCCGAAAACCGTAGTGCCGTAGCTTATAGTGCTGTAGTAATCATAATTTCCGATACCGGCCTGCGAACCGGTCTCGCCATACGATGCGCGAAGTTTAAGTTCCTGGAAGAGGTTCAGGTCGCTGACAGGCTTCAGCTGAGACAGGCGCACGGCTCCGGATATGCCATAGAAATTATCCCAACGATGTCCCTTCGCAAACCGCGAGGAACCATCCCTACGGAAAAGGCCCTCCAAGAGATAAGTGGATTTATAGTTGTAGTTTAGTCTTCCTATCCAAGACAGCATCCCTACCTCGTTGCTTCCGCCTGTAGCCTCCGCAGTGGTCACATCTCCGATATTTATATCATCAAGTTCATCGTTGGCCATTCCCTTGCGGTAGAGATAATATCTCTCATATCGCGTTTTCTCCGCGATATAACCGGCCATGACTCCTAAATAATGATCACCGAATTCACGGGCGTAGTTCACCATGAGGTTGTAATATTGGTTGGAATATTCCTCAAGTGTATTCTTCACGTAACAGTCGGCATCACCAGATTGATAATGCACAGATCCACCCTGCTGTGAATAATCAGGATAACCATCGATAGAGGTGGTTTCTCCGGCCCAGTCATACATAGTGACATGAGTGCCGCGTTCTATTTTTTTGTGATGACGCTTGCGGAAGTTGGCCGACGCATCGAACGAAAGCCCCTTGACATATTTGTCGAGATTGATGTTGAGCCGCCCACCGAGACGAATGATTTCCTCAGTGTTTTTAGTCTGTCCGCCTTCCACCATTTTCGCTACAAGATTATTGTTGCCGAATGTGTCATAAAACTGACCGTATTCGTTGTAGATCGGGAAGAGGTACATATCCTGCAGACCTTCTCCCACACCTCTTGTCGGCGATGTAGTGATACGCTTGTCGTATGATATATTAAACTCGGTCTTGAAGATATCATTTATTTTATAGTCGGCGTTCGTGCGGAAATTATATTTTGTCTGGCCATCATATGCGACATCGATAAGAGAACGGTCTTTAGCATAGCCTAAGGAAGTCATGACCTTGATGTTGTCATTACCGCCATTGACAGATACGGTGTGCGACTGTCCCCATGTAGTGCCGTAGACAGCATCAAACTGATCAGCATAAGGGTCAAGAATCTTATAGGCCCCATTCACCATTCCTTCTATCCTCTCGCCGGACGCCAAAGTACGCCACACGTCCTCAGGCCAGCCCAGTTTCCATTCTTTCAAATGGTCAGCACCATATGTAGCATCATTCTCCACGGCTTCGACAAGCATCTGGCTCCATTCCCGGCCATTGGCCACAGGATATCTCTTCCCCACGAAGTTTGCGTGCACCGCGCCGGAATATGAGACTTTAGCGCGTCCGGCTTTACCTCGTTTTGTCGTCACGAGAATGACACCCCCCGCAGCCTTAGTGCCATAAATTGCAGCCGCCGCATCTTTCAACACAGATATGTTCTCGACATCCGCAGGATTGATCTGCGAAAGTTCCCATGTAGCGGCTTCCATTCCGTCGATGATAATCATAGGATTATTGGCGTCATCGTTGGTGGATATACCTCCGCGGAGCTGTATATTCGTACCCTCGTTGCCGGGACGCGAAGACGTTCGCGTTATGGTAAGGCCAGGGATAGTGCCCTGAAGAGAGGCAGCCATGTTCTGAGAAGCTTTGCCTGCGAGCACTTTATCCCCTTTAACCTGAGTTACAGATCCGGAGAGGGTCTCTTTTTTCTGTGTTCCATAGCCAACCACAACCACCTCGTCAAGGATATTGTCGTCTTCTTCAAGAACAATATCAAGAACTTTGCTACCATCTACGGTAACTTCTTTACTTGCATAGCCAACATACGACACCTTCAGTACCGCTTTAGGGTGTACTGTCAAAGTAAAGTTTCCTTCGATGTCGGTCATGGTGCCGACTGAAGTTCCCTTCTCCTGGACTGAAGCTCCGATGAGCGGCTCTCCTGTCTTATCCTTCACTGTTCCCTGCACAGTCTGCTGTGCATAGGCACTCAACGATGTGGCAATAATCAATGCCAACATGAAGAAAGCCTTCACCGTTTTACCGGGATACGGCGATTTCCATAGTTTACGTTTCATGTAAGTGGTATTAAATAGAAATTAATAATTGCTTATGCTGCCTCAAGATATTCAGTCATAGCCCTCCTGATTGATTTGCGGGCATTATAGATACTGTTTTCCACGGTTCGGGGACTCACAGAAAGACGTGAGGCGACTTCGGCGGCCGTAAGACCGTAAAATTCCATCATTTCATAAATGACCCTGCGACGCTGTGGAAGGTTTTCAATCTGAAGATCGTAGTATTTCTCTACTTCTCTACAGATTATCTTATCTTCAGTCGACGCTGTCCGGTCGCTATCGTACAGTGCGCTCCAGTATTTAAGAATCTCATTCCTTCTGGACTTCTTTCTGTAAAGATCTGTCAATAGATTATGGGCTATTGTCAACAGAAGCGACAAAGCATTTGCCTCGTCTATTATATAATGTCTTTCCAGAAGACGGAGGAATATGCCCTGCACCAGGTCTTCCGCTTCATAGCCTTCAGGCATACGCAAGCGGACGTAGCTGCGGAGAAGATCCCTATAACGACAATAGCTTCTGGCTATGGAGTCGTGATGGCATATCTGTGTGGTTAACATATTGACTGGGGTTAGTTGATTATGTCTGTTTCCTGACGCAAAATTACACCTTGACCTATCTCATGAAGTGTATAAAAAATCCCAATCACATGTTTCACTTGTTGCAACTATCTAATTTCCATATATTTTTTATTTAATGATACTTTAATGGCATATGGATGGTATGTATCGAGCACATGGCATCCGTGAAACGGCGGCATTGATCTATGTCAAACTTGAAATAGTCGGATCTAAAACCTTACATATTCCGTTCCTCATTCTCGAGGATGCTTTTACCGGCATATAAGGAAGGGATCGTGCCGAATGTCTCTTTGAAGATTTTTGCAAAATGACGCGGTGTGGAAAATCCGGTCATGTATGAAATCTCACTTACAGGCAAATCTGTATCCTTCAGCAACTGCGCAGCTCTTTTCATACGGACAGAGCGGATAAAGTCTTTTGGAGTCTGACCGAGTATACCCTGCATTTTCCGATACAGCGTCTGCCTGCTCATTCCTAAATCTGAACTCATCTCATCGACAGAATATTCGCTGTTGTCCATATTCCGCTCCACACATTCCAAAGCTTTCCTCACAAGCTGCTCATCGAGCGAGGTGATAGTCACTGACGACGGCGTGACGGTTATCTCTTTAATAAATTTTTCCTGTCTCTCCGCCCTGTTCTCGATCAACTGCCTAAGACGGACCTTGAGAATATCCATATTGAACGGCTTAGAGATATAAGCATCCGCACCCGCAGAAAAGCCACGTAAATGTGTCTCATCTGAAGTACGGGCCGTCAGAAGGATGACCGGGATGTGAGAAGTTGCGATATCTGTTTTTATGCTTCGGCACAACTCAATGCCATCTTTCAACGGCATCATGATATCGCTGACAATAATATCCGGATTATGCTCCCTGGCTATATTCTCCCCTTGCACACCATCTGCGGCACATTCCACTTCATAATTATCATCGAGTTCCTCTTTCATGAACGCACGGAACTCCTCATTGTCTTCCACCACTAAAAGGCGAGGCTTGGCAGACTGCTCATTCCGTGAAGACCCGGATTCTTCCATTATGGCCTCCGACAACTTATCCTTATCCGTATTGGCAGACACGGGCAAAACTGATCGTTCAGGTTTAAGATCCATAGGAATCATGACAATGAACTCCGTCCCTTTTCCTGATTTGCTTTCTACTGAAACCATACCTTCATGCAGGTTCACATACTCCTTTATCATATGCAGCCCGATTCCCGACCCGGATGCGGACAACTTTCCGGGATCTGCGGATTGATAAAATCTCTCAAACACATGGGGCAGATCTTTTTCCGGTATGCCTATGCCGCTATCCGCTACCTTTATACATATATATTCCCTTCTCTTGACAGTCACTATGGAAGTACAGACAGACACTTTTCCGCCCGAAGGGGTAAATTTAAATGCATTCGACAAGAGATTGTTGATGATCTTATGCAACTTGTCGCGGTCGAAATACATTCCGTTGTGTCCGGATAATGCTTCAGCATACGTCAGCTCAATTTCCCTCTCTTTGGCCGTGTCATTAAATGCACCGACTGCCAGGCCTATAAATTCTGCCGCATCACCATAATGCAAATGCAGACATTCACCGTTCATCTCCAGTTTTCTGAAATCAAGGAGCTGATTCACAAGAGAGAGCAATTCAAGAGCATGACGTCTTATCGAAGATAGTTTCCGTTTGTCTTCTCCATCTTCCATTTTATTTATATACGACTCCAATGGCGTGAGAATCAACGTAAGAGGAGTGCGGAACTCATGACTGACATTTGTGAAGAACCTGAATTTCATCTGATTTAATTCCTCTTCACGGCGCGTTCTCTCCTCCTCCATAAGACGTGCCACCTTTATCCGGTTGCGCTTAATGAAATATGCTGCGATTCCAAGAAGAATAGAAATGACAATAATCACATATACAATGTGTGCCCAGGCAGTATCCCAGAATGGAGGATGAACAGTCACCTTAAGCTCTCCACACTTCTCTCCCCATTCTTTTGACTCATTTGCCGCATAAACACGGAATGTATAGCTACCGGGAGGCAGATCTGTATATACGGCTTGTGGTTCTACCGATGTACCCTGGATTTCATTCCATTCAGAGTCAAATCCCTCAAGTCTGTATCTATAATATAAATTATTAGACTTGTTGAAATTCAATCCGGAAAACTCTATAGTTATGAAATTTTCATCATAATCAAGGTTTAACTCTTTAATATAGCCCGGAGACTCTGAAAGGATTACCTTGCCATTGTATCTATCTCCTACCCGTATCGGAGTATTAAACAACTTAAGTCCGGTTATTACCGGGGTGCCTACAGATGGATTATAATTAATATCTGAAGGGTGAAACCTGGAGAATCCCTTTTGTCCACCAAAATAAATAGAACCGTCAGCACTTTTCAATACACTGGTAGTAGCGTACTCCCCTCTTATAAGGCCATCATCTTTGCGGAAGGAGAGAGTCTCAAACGAATAGCCTCCATCGCAATGGGTTGGTTTAACCCTGTTTATTCCATTGGCGGTAGAAACCCACACATTCCCATGATCATCCTCCACCAAAGCCTTGATCACAGAATTCGCAAGGCCATTGTCAGAATCAAGATAAAACACATCGCCGGTCTTCATATCGACGATATTCAACCCATTCTGCATGCCGAACCACCACAATCCTCTTGAGTCTCTCAAAATACAGGTATAGAGTGCGTTTCTGTGAAGATAACGTGGATCTTCAGTATGGTCGACCTCTGGACGCCAGACAAAATCTTTCTCCGGATTATATGAAAATATTCCAGATGCAGTCGCCACAACTATCTGTCCGTGTTCATCCTCAGCGATGTCATTACACATACGGTAGGCCGTAAGTTCAGGATGAGCATCAGACATAGACTCAAATCTACCGGAGTCGGGATAAAAACGACATAATCCACCTTTCACAGCCACCCAATAACGGCCATGAGAATCTTCAAATATTTTTCTCACCTGATTGGTATTGACATCTCTCTGAAAGACATGAAATACTTTCTGAGAAGAATAAAAATGACTTACACATCTACCTCCGGACACACGATACAACCCATCAGAAAAAGTCCCGACCCATATATCCCCTTTACTATCTTTATATATAGTCAGACACAACTTATCTCCAAGCACCGAGTCATGTTTCTTCAACTTCCGGGAAATCGGGGAATACGTAAACAGTCCATCAGTCGTGGCAAGCCACAGCAATCCTTCTCCATCATTGACCATCGCATTCACCGAATTGTCAGACAAGACATCCCCTTCTCTCGTAACCCTTACTTTCTCAAATTGATTCAGGCAAGGATTATGATAGGCAACGCCCTGAAACATAAGACCGAACCAGATATCTTCACCATATTTACTTACAGCGATTCCAGTTATGTCGCTCGACAACTCATTCCCATCGGCAAGTGTTATGGAAGTATAATGCGATATCTTCCCTGTCGCGCCATCGATGAAATAGTAACCGCTTTGACCGGTACCTATATATATATTTCCGGAAGAATCCATATCAAGAGCGGTGAAAGCATCTCTTTCTCCATTCAGCATCAAGTCAAGACTCCTCCATTTTTTTGATCTATCCAATACGGCACCTCCCTTGTCCCAGATCATCCATACCTTTCCGTCGTCACCGATACGAGTCAAAACTCTGTCATTAGTATTGATCAGACCAACAAAATCCGTATACTCCCTCTTTAATCTCTTCCCGTTCAGCTCATAATTCACGATTCTGCCATCAGCGAAGACAACATAGACCTCATCCTTATCGCCATCCAGATGAATAATAGGAGCCTTTTGGCCGGGAGAAGAGATAATGAATTCCGAGTCAAATGCATTGCCGTCATTCCATCCTGCAATTCTGCCATCGGCGGATACAAACCAATGACGTCCCACAGCATCAACAAACATATTTGAAAGAGGAAACCTCACTCCGTACATCCTGAGAAGTGAGTCTGTATCTGATATGAATCTCTCCTTCCGGCAGTCAAACACTCTGAGCACATTCCGTCCTTTCATCCAGACCACACCGCGTTTGCAATCCACATAATGGGATATCGGAATCTCCGGACTCGACCACTCATAGATATTTCTGTCATCATAAGGAAAATTCAGATACCGATAGCCATCATATATACTCAGTAATGCCGGTGTCCGGATCCCAAGCCTTCCGTCAGGCAGGAAAAACACTCCTTCAGTCTGGTTATCGGCAAGACCATCCGACGCCTGTATATGCCGGAACAAAGGCAAGGACGCAGAATAGAGTTCCACATACATAAATAACAACACCGCAATAATAAGAACAAATCTTATTGACAGAATTTCATGATAGATCTTTTTCATATTACAAATTTAGCATTTTTTTTAAAATCCATATATCTTCAATCAAAAAAATAATACATTCCACATGTAATTCTCTAATTTTGACTTCATCGAAATATGGATGAGTATATCCGGAGTGAATTACGTATATAAAAAATGATAAACAAGTCGTATATACTTATATCCATTCAATTCAATCCAGATGAAAACAATAGGCAAAATTACAATTGTCCTGATACTTTCAGCCAGCCATTCCTCCTGTGGCGGCGGAAATCACGGTAAGGCCATAGTGGATTTCAATCCATTGGAAAATATCATAACGAGATGGATAGACCGCAACTATTATCCAGAAGCCGGCATTGCGGTCGCCGACAAGAACCGGATAATATATGAGACCTGTTACGGCGACTATTCTTGTGAAACAGTCGTGACGGTCACCGCCGCAGAGAATAAGGGAGGCCGTTACTAAAATAATCATCAATTCAAACTGACACAATGAAAGCGAAACACATCATGCATACTCTCGTCATTGCGTTTGCAATGACATATTCCGGAGGAGAAGAATGTCTGGCAAATGGCCATCCTGTGTATTACACCACACCTGCCGGGAAACAGACCACATGGGATCTGATCAATTCTGAACAATGGGCAAGGGAAGTATACGATCAACTGAAAAGCCAGACCGAAAAATATGCCGACCGAGGTCCGGAATGGCTAACCTCAAGACTGCGTATGTACTGGAATTCCCACTCTAAAGATGTATTCGTAAAAGGGGATTTCTATGAGAGGGCGGGTGGAGAAAAAGCTCCTTGTCCGACCGTGATGTATACCGGAGCAAGAAGCCACGCCACTAACTATGCCAGGCCGAAGCTTGAAGAACTTGCGCCATATGAAGAAGATCCAAGAGGCATTTATCTGGCAAATAAAACAATCGAAGGGAATCCGAAAGAATGGGTACCGATAGCCAAGACCGGCACTATCATTCAGAGTCTGAATGTTGAGATACTTGGCATAGCCAGGGATGCCGCATTCATCTGGTGGCTGACAGGGGAAGAAAAATATGGGGAACTGGCTGAATCGGTTTTCGACACATACATGAAAGGCATCTACCATAGAAATGTCCCAATTGACCTTAACCATGGTCACCAACAGACTTTGGTCGGGATGTCGACTTTCGAAGTAATACATGAGGATGCACTCAATGCGCTTGTGCCTTTATATGATTTCATATATGATCGCCTGACGAAAAACCACAGGAAGGACATACCGGTCTACGAAGGAGCATTCAAGAAATGGGCCGACAACATCATCGACAATGGTGTCCCTCACAATAACTGGGACCTCATCCAGGCCCGTTTCATTATGGATATCGCTCTTATACTTGAAGACAATGAGGCCTACGAGGATCTGAAAGGGAAACAATATTATATGGATTATGTCGTCAATAATTCATCCATACGGCAATGGTCGCTGAAAAAACTGGCTGACTATGGATTTGACAACAAAACCGGCATATGGGCGGAATGTCCCGGATACAGTCAGGGGGTGGTGAATGACTATGCTTCGTTTGTAGAACTTTTTGACAGGAATACAAACCACGATCTCACACTTGACATTCCCGTAATCCGGGATGCGGTATGCTCCCTTCCGGAATACCTTTTCCCCAACAAGACCATTGTCGGATTCGGAGACACGCATCCCGGACACCTACGTACTGATGGCATTATCAAAATGATAGCGAACGCCCAGCGTCATGGGAGAAGAGATGATGAAGAGAATTTTACAAAACTCCTGAAACTCCTTCAACCCTCGACCGACAATACGACTGACAAAAGGAGCTCTGTCAAAGTAGCGGTCGCTTCCTTCTTCGCAGACAGACCGACTGACATTGACAAGGACATCATTCCGGGGGAAATAGACGATTATGTGTCGCCTCTATTTTATGCTCCCAACGTAAGCTGGGTGGCGCAGCGTAACGGGATGAGACAGTCAAGCCTCATGGCATCATTATGCGGCAGCGAGGGGAACCATATGCATGCCAATGGCATAAGCATGGAACTCTATGGCAAAGGATTGATTTTGGCTCCAGATGCAGGCATCGGAAAATCACTGTATTCAGGTCTTGACTATCTTGAATACTACAGTCAATTCCCGGCCCATAACACTGTATGCGTAGATGGCATATCCTCCTACCCGGTAATGAAATCCAATCATCCGTTCAACCTCACAGCCTGTTTTCCAGAAGTCCGGGGCAAAGGATATGTGCCACTGAGCTTTACAAGCATAGACTTCATCGAGCCAGAGACAATGGCGGATCAGAACCGCCTTACCGCCATTATAGAGACCGGGTCTTCATCGGGTTATTATATTGACGTTTTCCGCAGCCGCAGAAAAGACGGGAAGGATAAGACACATGATTATTTCTATCATAACTTAGGACAATCCATGCATCTTACAGACACCTATGGCAACGAATTCGATCTAAAATCTACAGAAGAACTGGCATTCGCCGGAGCCCATCTTTACGCATACTCCTATCTTTACAATAAGAAATCAGTGAAGACCGACAAAAATATAAAGACAGTCTTCTCAATCACAATGCCGGACAATACTTTGGTAGAAATGAACATGTGGATGAAAGGAGAACAAGAGCGTGAGATCTTCTCCGCCTTAAGCCCCATGACGGAAGGACTGACCCGGACACCAGGGATGCCATACAATGTCGCGGAACAACCGACGATGACTTATGTGGCGCGTCAATACGGAGAAGCATGGGAAAGGCCTTTCGTCTCAGTGTTTGAGCCAACATCCTCAAAAGAACCTGGAACGATAGAAAGCGTATCATTCCCGACTCCTGAAAATGATGACAAGAATTCAGCCGTCATAAAGGTCACACATTCAATCGGATTGAATGATATCATCATATCGTCTGACGATAACACGAAAGAAACAATATATGACGGTCTGAAAGCGAAAGCCACATACACTGTCATGCGTGAGGATAAACACGACATATCCATGATCCTTATAGGAAATGGCACGGCCATGAGCAAAGACGACATACGTATTTCCTCGGATATCCCTGCAAATATTCTTTTAAGAAAAGTCGACAACAGATGGGAATACCGCAGCACCGGATATTTCAAGCTGTGCATCAAGGATAAAACTTATGAGATAACCCCCTCTGCAGTTTTTAAGACAGTTGGATAAGGAAAAGATATCAGAACTCCTCTGTCAATGGTATCTGTCGTCAAACCGGCGCCTTATTTAAAAAAATTTATATTCATATTTCCGATAAGTAAAAATTAAAGTTGTCCGTACTTATTTATGAAAGTAGAATGAAAGTCGACTAATCTTCACGGCATGATTTTTCGATTTCCGTGATGCATGGTCAATCAAATAACACATAGATATGAAAAGAAATAGTTATATTGGAGTTCTGTTATTGTCAATCGCATTCTCTACAGTTAATGCGCAGACAGTAAATGTAAAGACTTCCGGTGAGCCTCTTCCCCACTACTGGAGCGTCGGAGTGGGAGCCGGTCGAGCAAATGAAGGATTACGGGCCAGCTGGCTCGAGCATCTTAAGGAGGCACATGACCAATGTGGGTTCCGCTACGTGAGGATGCACGGACTTTTTGACGATGATATGTGCATATATAAGGAGGATCGCGACGGAAATCCCCGATATAATTGGCAATATTTGGACGATGTCTATGACCGGATGCTTTCTATCGGAGTAAGACCATTCGTCGAGATGTCGTTTTTTCCGACCGGTATCGCTGCGGACAATAGTAAAGAGCAAATGTGGTATCGTAATAAAGTGACAGCTGATCGTTCAAGATATGGGAAATGGCATGATCTGGTACAGGCCTTTACCAAACATGTCGTTGACCGTTATGGCCTTGAAGAGGTGAACAAATGGTATTTTGAGGTGTGGAATGAGCCAAATCTGACAAATGGCTTTTTCGACGGTTCAAAGTCAGACTACTTTGAATTATACAAACTATCGGTCGATGCAGTTAAATCAGTCAGCCCGACATTGAAAGTCGGCGGCCCTGCCACAAGCAATTTCATCGCAGACGGGCGTCATGACGGAGAACGCTACGATCACAAGAAGTCCCACTTCTTTCCACAGGATAAAATCAACAAACAGCAGTGGAAAGGAATATGGATAGAAGAATTCCTGGATTTCTGTGCCAAAGAGAAGCTACCGGTTGATTTCATATCGACACATCCATATCCTACGGACTATGCTCTTGATCCCGAGACATCCCGGAGCAAAGATGCAATCCGTTATGTGAATTCTCTTAAAGATGACATGAATTGGCTGAAAGGAGCACTTGCCAAAAGTCAGTACCCTGATGCCGAGATACATCTCACGGAATGGAGCACAAGTCCCAACAGCCGTGACAATATGCATGACAATCTTCCCCCCGCGGCATACATTCTTAAAGCGAATCTCGAATGTGTGAACAAAGCCGCATCTTTGATGTATTGGACTTTCACAGACGTATTTGAAGAGAAAGGAGCTGGCGAGACACCTTTCCATGGCGGTTTCGGTATGATTAATTATCAGGGTATCGTGAAGCCTTCATTCCATGCATATCGCATGCTCAATCAGCTGGGCGACAAAAAATTATATTATTCGGACCCTCTTATGGTTAGCCGAAACTCCTCGTCCGGGAAAATCACAGCGGTGGCTTTCAACTATCCGGAGGAATATAAGGAGAAAGTGCCTTCGGCCGCAGATTCAGGGACATATATGAATGCAAGTCCTAAGGAAATCTGTTTCACTTTAACCAACATGACTCCCGGCGCTTTGGTTGAGATCGAGATCCTTGATGACGACCATGGCAATGTCATCAAGGATTTCAAAAAGCTGGGGTCTCCCAGTTCTCTGACCAAATCGCAGACAGAATATCTGAAAAAAAGATCATGGGCAACATCTAAGAAATCTCTTCATGTGGATGAGAATGGCAATCTCGCTGTGAAAGAGACTCTCGCTCCATGGAGCTGCATGATGATCAACGAAATTTAGAAGTTGTTTAAAAAGCAACGTTAAATTATGGGTCGCAGTCTCGGAGCAGATTTTTTCTTGCAGGTGAAGGAGC
>PPYF01188221.1_pt1 | contig 28668 bp, 19 predicted proteins | sample 1559871 | NCBI WGS metagenome assembly PPYF01 (sample SAMN08240021, study PRJNA423297) | Human gut metagenome, whole genome shotgun sequencing project.
ACCCTCGATACGTTGCCGTATACACACTTTCCAGGCGTGCTCCTTCAGCCTCTCGGACACCTCACCAAATTTTGTGCCGTTGCGATTACGTTTGCTCATCAGCAGCGGACGCAGCGAAATATACGGAAAAGTGTGGGGCGGGTCAACATGAAATACAGCAACTTTCCTCCGACTGCTGCAAAAAAAGGCAACCTGCTGAAATTAGAGACAAAAAAGCATGAAAAGATAGATTTCCACCCTGTTATGTCATCTGTACTGGCAGAATAGCGCTGCTATTCAATCATGCGCTATGCCATCATTTTATCTTTGGTGCCGGTGGTTCGGTGCCTCTCGTTAGGACATATTATGACGACTTCGATGATCCCTTCAGATCCGGTGAAATTCAGTTTTTATACCCGCTTTCGTGACGACATTTTAGCCGGCCACAAAACCATCACTATCCGTGATGCGCAAGAAGCTAGCACTCTACAGGTCGGCCAAATTTTGGAGGTCTATACCAATCCAGAGGACGAATGGTTTTGCCGCTTGCAGATCACCTCGATTGAGCCCGTTACACTGGCACAGCTCAATGCAGAGCACGCGCGTCAGGAAAATATGTCACTCAGTGAGCTGCAGCAAGTGATCCGAGATATCTACCCTCATGAGCCACAATTGTTCGTGCTGCATTTTGTACTGTGCTAGTACGAACTCATAACGGCACTATTATGCACTGTCTGATATGTACTGGATATGTACTGACTGATTATGTACTGACTGATAATGCAATGATGATTTAACCTACACTTGAGCGCGATTTACCCTTACAGATACAGCATGTGGGCATCGCGCATAGTGAGTTAAGCGGTAGAGCGGAGTTAAAGGTGGCAGGATCGATAGGATGCCGCCTTTATGACTTTTCCAATTGCAGTGTTCGGGGTCAGCCTCTGACTTATGAACGGTGGCACTTTTCCCCTCGAGTCTTCCCTTCATACATTACCGCTTTCATTAGCGCTTTGCTGCGAGCGATGCTTCATTAACTGCCAAACACTAGCCAGATAATAGCCCGATGCCTCAGTGCCAATCCCAACAGAAATGCCCACACTCGAACTATTTTGAGCTAACTGTTTTGGTTACAGGCATGAAAAAGTAAACCTGTGCGCAGGATTTAACCACCAAGTTAACCCCTGTTTACCCTTACGATAATGCTTTTCATGCAACCAGTATCACACGATTTCAGATGGTGCTTGGGTACTAACGTAAAAGACGTGCTATATAGATTGATTATTGTTTATCCATTTATTTTATATTTTTTGCTGAACTTTCTTGCAGCCACATAGTCTGAAGATATAACCCGCAGCACATCATCCTGCACATTATTGATATAACTTGACAGAATTATGTTTTAGTGCAGCGAAATATCAGCCATATATATCAATCAGTTAAAACCCTCTATCATCCCAAATTGTAGACCACTCTTCAACTAGTAATATAAATCATGAGAGCTCGTTCAACTTTTTGGGAATTTTTCGTTTTATCGAAAAAAAAAACTTCTAATGATCAAAATTTGCGTAATACTTGTATAGGCTTGAATATAGTTCAAGTGTGTGTCTACAGGGAGTCTATAATGAACAAGACCAAATTAATTCTGGGTACCATCGTACTGAGCTCCACTCTGCTGGCTGGTTGTGCTAACACCAAGCTGGAGCAGAGCGTTGCTGATCTGAACACCAAAGTTGACCAGCTGGCTACTGACGTAGGTTCTTTGCGTACCGACGTACAAGATGCTAAAGCAGAAGCTGCTCGCGCTAACCAGCGCCTGGACAACATGGCTACTAGCTACAAGAAGTAATAGCTATTACGTCACCTCTAAGCAGTGCGGCTTGCCGCACTGCTTATTATTTTCCTCGCTATATTCTAAATTCTGTTTAAAAACACTTCAGTTAGAACAATTTTCGCTCTAACAGTGGTTTACGCCTTTTTTCTCTTGCGCCCCACACTCACATCAAGCGTATCAGTAACACCATGCTACCTTCTTAAATACGCATACAAGTCGCTGTCTTTTTATCCAGTTGTCATCTGTCATCCGGCACGCTGCAATCTTTCCACACAATTTAGTCACTCTTGATAGTGCGCAGACGATTCGGTTTTACACTGATTTGCTTTAGCATGAGCGCGTTGTCCTTCTTTGCGTTATCGCACATTCCCTTTTCCAGCTAGCTTTACTGTGAGCCAAATGACTAAAAATATGCTCCGTACTCAGTGGCAACTTAGTGTCACAACACTGACGTTGCTGATCAGTGTGTATTACGCACTGATCCTTAACTATCCAATATATCTGCGGTTCTATGCTATTTTTTCAGCATCACCCGTAGTCAGTATTCCTTTTGCTATTTCTATTCCCGTATTTTTAATTTCTGCGCTTAATATTATTTTCAGCCTATTTAATTGGCGCTATTTTCTTAAGCCATTTTTTATCCTGCTAACTTTAACATCAGCCGTTGTGTCTTATGCCACGACAAAATATGGTGTTATTTTTGACAAAGAGATGATTCAGAATATTTTTGAAACCAATATTCATGAGGCAGACTCTTATCTTAATATATCATTCGCTCTGTGGTTTTTATTTTTAGGTGTATTACCTTCGCTACTGCTTGCGAAAACAAAAATTATTTACCCCCGCAATGTATTAAAATCTTTATTGTGGCGAGCGTGCTCTATCTTAGTCTCCGCCGTCATTATCTTGATTATTGGATTTTTCCTTTATAAGGATTATGCTTCAGTAGGGCGAAACAATTCTGACCTAAAGAAATACATTATCCCGACCTATTTTGTGAATAATACCTATAAATATATTCACGAGCGCTATTTCACCAAAGCTATCCCATTTCAGCATCTGGGGATGGATGCACAAGACAGCGCACGCGGTGCCGAGGACAAACCCACGCTGCTGGTACTGGTGGTGGGCGAAACGGCCCGCAGTCAGAACTACCAGTTAAATGGTTACCCACGACCAACGAATCAATACACCCAAGATTTAGGTGTCATTTCATTCCGACATGTCCGCTCTTGTGGTACTGCCACAGCGGTTTCCGTGCCTTGTATGTTCTCGGTCATGACACATGATAATTATGATGCTGCCTTGGCTCATAATCAGGATGGATTGCTGGATATTTTAAAACATGCTGGCGTATCGTTATTGTGGAAAGATAATGATGGTGGATGTAAAGGAGTATGCGATCGAATTCCACACGAAAGCCTAAGCCCAGATAAATCCAATCCGCTGTGTAATGGCTCGACCTGTTACGATGAAGCGCTATTAGAAAGTTTTGATAACGACATCAAAAACATGAAAGGTGATCGGGTATTAACGTTACATTTAATCGGCAGCCACGGGCCAACTTACTATTTACGTTATCCACCTTCACATCGTGTATTTGTGCCTGACTGCCCACGTAGCGATATTGAAAATTGTGACAATGCCGCCTTGCGTAATACCTATGACAATACAATTTTGTATACAGATTATGTCATTGCGCAGATCATTAAAAAATTACAAGCACTCAGCGGCAAGTACAATACAGGATTAATTTACCTTTCCGATCACGGTGAATCGTTAGGCGAAAGTGGCCTGTATTTACATGGTACGCCTTACGACTTAGCGCCTGCCGAGCAGACCACCGTACCGCTGATCACCTGGTTCTCTCCAGGACTGGTGAAAAGCAAAGAGTTGAATCTGTCTTGCTTGCAAAAAGAGGCCGCCACCGGTCAGTTTTCGCAAGGGAATCTGTTCCACTCGGTGCTCGGTCTGATGGATATCAAGACATCGGTCTATCAACCGGAGCTCGATTTGTTCCATCAATGCCGTAACGCCCTGTAATCTTTGGTATACTGAGGTCATCTGAATAAACCGTCAGATGACCTTTTTTATTTTGGGGCCATGCATTAGCCCAAAAGCCAGAGATATCTCTTCGTGCTCACCAGACCAAGACACGGGACGTTAGCTGCTCATGATGCGTAAACTGCTACTCACTCTAGTGCTGGTTGCGCTGATTGCGCTCTATATGACCTCCGATCTGCCACAGTACCTGACCTTTGAACAACTGAAAGCCAGTCAGCAATACCTGCTCAACTGGCAGGCCCACGCACCGCTACAAGCTTGGGTCAGTGTCTTTGTGCTCTATATTGTTGTGGTGGCGCTCTCGCTACCTGGCGCGACCATCATGACCTTAGCGGCGGGCGCCTTGTTCGGCCTCGGCTCAGGACTGCTATTGGTCTCGTTTGCCTCCACTATCGGCGCCACTCTGGCCTTTTTAGTCGCCCGTTATCTGTTTAAAGCACCTTTGGAGTCACGCTTCCCACAGCGCTTAGCTGCCATCAATGACGGGCTGGAAAAAGAAGGCGCGTTCTATCTGCTGACCTTGCGGTTAGTCCCGCTATTTCCATTTTTCTTGGTCAACATTTTGCTCGGCCTAACGCGCATGAAAACGCGGACCTACTATTGGATCAGCCAACTGGGCATGTTACCGGCGACCGTGGTCTACACCAACGCTGGCACCCAACTCGCCCAACTACAGAGTCCGCAAGATATCCTGTCGCCTGCCATGTTGGGTTCACTGATTCTGTTGGGTTTGTTTCCTTTACTCACTCGCCGTTTACTGCAATGGCTGCGTGTACGCCGCCGTTATCAATCATGGCGCGCCCCCTCTCATTTTGATCGCAATCTGATTGTGATTGGTGGCGGAGCGGCGGGGTTGGTTTCGGCTTATCTCGGCTCCGCGTTGCAAGCCAAGGTAACATTAGTTGAAGCCAAACAAATGGGCGGCGATTGCCTAAATACCGGCTGTGTACCGAGTAAAACCTTACTGCATTATGCCCGCTTGGCCAGACAAAACCGGCAAGCACATCAAGCTGGGGTTATGACTTGCGCACCACAACCGGATTTTGCTGCCGTGATGCATGCGGTTAATCGCGCCATTACTGAGATTGCGCCCCACGATAGCGTCGAGCGCTATCAATCACTCGGCGTGGATGTGGTGGCCGGTCATGCCGCACTGCAAGACCCTTGGACAGTCAAGATCACGCCTAATGACGGCCACCCGCCTTACGCGCTAACCAGCCGCCATATCCTGCTGTGTACGGGTGCCGAGCCGGTTACCCCACCGATTCCCGGTTTAATTGGCAATGATTTACCGAGCAGTGATTTACACAATAATGATTTTGAAACAACCGAAACCTTATGGCAGACATTAAGCGCGTACTCTGCCCCCCCTGAGCATGTGCTGATCATCGGTGGTGGCCCTATCGCCTGTGAAATAGGCCAAGCACTTAGCGAATTAGGTAGCCAAGTCAGCCTAGTACAGCAATCTGAACGGCTGCTGATGAAAGAAGACCCGCAGGCATCTGCGCTAGTCGCGCAAGCACTGCGTGATAGCGGCGTTTACCTGTATACCCATAGTCAGGTTCTCTCTTGTCAGCGAGAAGGGAAGCGGCGGATCCTGCAAATCCAAGGTGCTGATGGAGAGCAACATTCTCTGTGTGGCGATCTGCTGTTGGTGGCGACCGGACGTAAACCGCGCCTGCACGGTTACGGCCTCGAGGCTCTCGGACTGATTTCTGATTCATCGGCCGCACTCATGACCGATGCGGGGCTGCACACTGTGCTCCCGAATATCTTGGTTGCGGGTGATGTCAGTGGTCAAGCGCAGTTTACGCACCTCGCTGCGCATCAGGCTGGCTATGCGGTACTCAATGCACTGTTTGGTCAATGGAAACAGCTGAACGTGGACTATTCGCTGATCCCTCGCCTGACATTTACCCAACCACAAATCGCTCAGGTGGGATTAACGCAAGATGACGCCGAGCGCACAGGCGTGGCCTACGATATTACCCACTATCCACTGCATGAGCTTGATCGGGCCATTACCGAACATGATACGCAGGGCTTTATTAAGATCCTGACAGCACAAGGTAAAGACCGTATTCTGGGTGTCACTATCGTGGGTGAAAATAGCGAAAGCTTACTCGCGACGGCCATTATGGCGATGCGTGGCAAGCACGGCCTGAATTTTTTGCTCAAAACCCTGTTTCCCTATCCCGCGTATGCTGAAGGGATGAAAGCGGCGGCCGGAGATTGGAAACGCGCACGTCTGCCCATACGGTTACTGCCTTGGTTAGCGCGTTATCACGCCTACCGCCGTGGCACACGCCGCTAAACGTACAACACCACAGGAATTCCCTACTCCCACCAAAAGGATGCTGCTTATGCGAAATTGGTTGCTAAGTCTGTTGATCGTCTGTTTTAGCGCCTCTGCTGCGCACGCTGATTGGGCGCAGACCGAGCAACAAGCGCGTGGGCAAACCGTCTACTTTAATGCGTGGGGCGGCAGCGACAGCGTGAATCGCTATTTGCAGTGGGCCGCAGAGCAAGTGCAACGCCAATACGGGATCACCTTAAAGCAGGTCAAAATTACCGATGCCGCCGATGTGGTACAACGGATCCGCGCGGAAAAGCAGGCAGGGAAAAAGCATAATGGCTCGGTGGATTTACTCTGGGTGAATGGCGAGAATTTTCACCACTTAAAGCAAGAAGGCTTGCTGTATGGCCCGTGGACTGAACATTTACCCAATTGGGCATTAGTGGATAAAAGTAAACCGGTTACCACCGATTTTTCTGTTCCCACTGAGGGCTTAGAAGCACCGTGGGGACTGGCACAGCTGACTTTTATTGCTGATCGCGCAACAACCCCAACGCCGCCGCAATCTGCCGCTGAATTGCTGGAATTTGCACGTCGTCATCCAGGGCAAGTCACCTACCCCTTACCGCCGGATTTTCACGGCGTCACGTTCCTCAAACAGTTATTGCTAGAGCTAGCGCCCAACCCAGCAGTATTACAACAGCCAGTAACGCCGGAACAATTTGCGGTAGCGACCGCGCCGCTGTGGGCATATCTGGATCAGTTGCATCCGCTGGCATGGCGACAAGGACGCAGTTTTCCTGCTAGCGCGGCGGCGATGAATAACATGTTGGCGGATGGCGAATTACTGCTGTCTCTCACCTTTAATCCTAACGAAGCGGCCAGCTTAGTTCGACAGCAACAACTTCCGCCAAGCGCCTATGGTTTCGGTTTTCGTGCCGGCACCATCGGTAATGTGCACTATCTAGCAATTCCGTTTAATGCTAGCGCGAAAGCCGCCGCCCAAGTGGTCGCTAACTTTTTACTGTCACCGGCCGCCCAGCGTCACAAAGCAGATTTAGCGGTGTGGGGCGATCCATCTGTATTAACATCGCACGCGCTGGCCAACACGGCATCTGATGCAACAGCCAAGAGCGCAGCCGCTGAGAGTCAAACCACGGCCAAATCGGCGGCAGTGCCGGTGTTACCCGAACCCCATGTCAGTTGGGTAGAGCCGCTGGAAAAAGCGTGGTTGCAACGTTACGGCGCGCAATAACGCCCATGCCAGTGACCCGCCAGCGACATAAATTAGCCAACAAGCTGAAGACGGCTTGGCTCAATGCGCGTGCGCGGCTCAGCATGGGTCGTTATGGCAATACGGATGACCGAGTTCAGTGCAACAAGCTTGGTAACAGAACTTTATTCAGTACCAATACAGTGCATCCCATTGCGCTACTGCCTATTGTCATCATTTTCGCACCGCTGGCTGCCGGGTTACCGGCGCTGGTAACACCGTTACTGCACAGCGCGCCATGGTTAGCGCTGCTGGATGCACCGCGCCTGTGGCCAGCCTTGTGGCTAAGCCTCGGCTCGGCGGCTGGATCCACCGTGCTGGCGTTGTTGCTGTGCATGCTCATCACCGCGGGGCTCTACCCGTATCGCCGTTGGCTACAGTTACAACAGCGGTTACCCAGTTTTCTCGCGTTACCCCATGTGGCATTTGCCATCGGGGTGGCCTTTTTACTGGCGCCGTCCGGCTGGCTAGCACGTAGCGTGGCGCTGCTCTCAAGCAGCCTTGCCGAGCTGGTGAATTGGGCTCCCCTCACCTTTCCGAATGCGTTAGTGCATGACCGCTACGCATTGACGCTCTCCATCACTCTGGCGATTAAGGAGTGCTGGTTTTTACTGTGGGCAGTGGCGGCGTTGCTGCAGCGGCAGTCTATCGAGCAACAACTGACGCTGGCGCGCACGCTCGGTTACCCTACATGGCAAATCTGGTTGCAAATCCTGTGGCCTCAGCTGCTACCACGCCTACGCTGGCCCTTGGTCGCTGTCGCGGCCTACAGCTTGTCAGTGGTGGATATGGCGCTGATCCTCGGCCCATCGACTCCACCTACGCTGGCCGTCCTGATCTGGCAATGGTTGAGCGATGCCGATCCATTGCAGCGTCAAATGGGATTAGCCGCATCATTACTGCTTCCCTTGCTGCTCTGCATGCTTGGTCTATCCGCCGCGCTGCTGTGGCGCGGACTGCAATCATTCTGGCAAGCGCCTACCGGTCGCCGCGCCGCGAGACAGCATGGCCTCAGCCAGACAGCGCCCCCTAACCTAACCATGACAGGCCGGCCACGCCCCCATCGCGGCTCTAGACCAGCTTCTTTGCTGTTTGGCCTACTGGCGATCCTCAGTTGGCTGACGCTGGCCTTAATCGCGTTGTGGTCGGTGGCTGGGCGCTGGTTTTATCCGGCGCTTTGGCCCGCGGAGCTGACGTTGCAAAGCTGGCAACAGCTGGATTGGCAGCCCTTCTTCAACACGGTGCTGCTGGCGGTCAGCAGCGTTATCGTGGCACTGCCACTGACACTGATTTGGCTGGAATGGGGCGCGCGCCGTCTGCAACCGTTGCTGTATTTGCCGCTGATTTTTCCCGCCCTGCCACTGGTGACCATCCAGTATCATGCTTTGCTGCTGGCCAACGCCGATGGCAGTATCAGTGCCGTGATTTGGAGTCACCTGTTATGGGTCTTTCCCTACATGTTACTGATCTTAAGTGGCCCCTATCGGGCGCTGGATCCGCGTCTGTTACTGACCGCGCGCACCTTGGGTTATCGCCGCTATCAAGCCTGTTTACGCCTACTCTGGCCCTCATTGTGGCGGCCGATTGTATTGGCCTGCGCAGTGGGGATTTCTGTCAGCGTGGCACAATATTTACCCACACTGTTTGCCGGTGCAGGGCGAATTGCTACCGTCACCACCGAAGCGGTAACCCTAAGCAGTGGCGGCAATCGACGGGTGTTGGCAGTACAGGCGCTCTTACAATGTCTACTGCCGTGGCTGGCATTTAGCATCGCCACGCTGACTAGTCGCCTTGGCCAAGGCCGCGTATTATCAGGCTCTTATCCTGTTTTCTCTGCTACGGATCGCCATACCTCATGACAGCGAGTAAGCCTTCACTCGGGCTGACCTTGGAGCAGGTGCAATTGCGCTTGACGCAATCTGCCAATAGGCCAAAAATCAACGGGCAACAAGCCTTGGCATGTCATGCCCCCCTGAGCTTACACATTGCGCCGGGTGAAATTGTGACCTTGATGGGGCCTTCTGGCTGCGGTAAGTCGACCTTGTTGCATGCGCTGATCGGCGCTCTGCCGTCAGCATTCACGTGCCAAGGACAACTATGGCTAAATGGCCGCGAACTGTCCCACTTGCCAGTTGAGCAGCGCCATATTGGGATCTTATTTCAAGATGACTTGCTGTTTCCCCATTTGAGCGTTGGCGCTAATTTGGCGTTTGCCTTACCCCCTGCGGATAAACGCACGCGGCAGGCCATCATTGAGCAAGCCTTAACGGACGCAGGCCTGTCTGGGTTTGCGCACCGCGATCCGGCAACGCTCTCGGGTGGGCAACGCGCTCGCGTCAGCCTGCTGCGCGCATTGCTCGCCAAACCGCAGGCTCTGCTGCTGGATGAGCCGTTCAGCAGACTAGATCGCCCACTTCGCCGCAACTTTCGCGAATTTGTCTACGGCCAAATCCAGCAAGCTGGCCTACCGACGCTGTTAGTCACCCATGATGCGGATGATATCCCGCCGAATGGGCGAGTGATCATGTTAGGTGAGCCAGTAGACGAAGAGCCGCTCGACACCATCACGCGCGATAATCGCGCTCATCACCACTCGGAGCCGCGCGATGTTTGACCAGCACATCACCCGCCTGACCAAGCCGCTACAACAACGTATCGCGCGCACTTTACTGAGCCGGGGGATCCACCCCGATCAGCTGACCATCAGCGGTTTTGTTATTGGGATAACCGTGATCCCGCTGCTGGCCTGGCAACAGCCTTTGTGGGCACTGGGCGCTATTTTGCTGAATCGGCTGTTAGATGGTTTAGATGGCACCTTGGCGCGCCTCACTACGCCGACCGACCGCGGTGGATTTCTGGATATTGTGCTGGATTTTCTGTTTTACTCAGCGGTACCGCTCGGCTTTGCACTGTATGACCCCGCGCACAATGCCCTAGCCGCCGCCGTGCTGATCTATGCATTTATTGGTACTGGCTGCAGCTTTTTGGCCTTTGCGATTATTGCCGCCAAACGGCAGCTGACCAGTCAGCGCTATCCGCATAAAAGCTTTTACTATCTGGGGGGATTAACAGAAGCAGGCGAAACCGTACTGTTCTTTGCGTTGATGTGCCTGTTCCCAGCTTGGTTTGTTCCGCTGGCGTTGCTGTTTGCCGCGCTATGCGCGCTGACCACCGCCACCCGCATTTACAGTGGCTGGCACAGCTTTGCGCCGACTCACCAGAGCAATCATCAAAGCAGCAGTAACCCGCCGAACGATGATGCATGAAGCTAGCCCGTATTAACCTCGGGCATTAACCGCGGATATTCACTTCAAGTACAAACAAAAAAGCGGCGCTTAATGAGCTCATCGCCATTAGCGCCGCCTTTTAATCCGCAAGTTATAGAACCCACGCTCGTGCTCAGGATTTTCCTGGCTGACGCACACCGGTCACGATGGGATTGGCAGGATCTAAACTCCATTCATACCAACCGCCGTCATACACGCTCACCTGCGGCCAGCCCATGGCCCACGCGTAGAAGAACGCTTCCGAGGCTCGCCAGCCAGTGCCGCAGTAAAATGCCACTTCGCCAGTCGGCTCGATCTGCCATTTTTGCCACAGATCACGCAGATCCGGCTCTGACAGCATAGTGCCATCAGGATTGTGCAAATCTTCAACATGATAGGCATCGCTACCGCCGCCGCCCCATTTAGCGCCGGGAATGTCGCCTTTGGCTTTGATGTAGTTATAGCCGCTGGTTTCACCGATAAACTCCGGCCAGCTACGAATACTGACCAATGAGTTTTCCGGCTTTTTCAGCAAGGCTTTTGCCTGTGACAATGACGTCATGTACTCAGGATGCACCGGAATTTTCGCGCCAAAGGCCTTAGCCGGAGTCACGCTGGCTGGCAAGCCCATTTCGGTCGGGTATTTGCCTGCTTGCCATGCATCCCAGCCACCATCGAGAATGCGCACGTCTTTCACACCGGCATACATCAGAATATTGGCCGCGCGCGCGGCCGACATGGTCTGGCGGCCATACAGGATCACCGGCGTATCGGTGGTGATCCCCTGCGCAAGCAGCATTTTTTCTAAGCTGGCATTATCCACCTTGTTCCACAAAGGCTCCGATTCCAGCGTGTTGGTATCCATATAACCGGCTTTCGGGATATGCCCCAGCAGATAGGCTTTCGGTGCGCCCCACTCCACTTCAATCACTTTCCACCCTTTAGCTGGCGCATTGGCCACCGGCTTACCGGCTTGCAAATCGGCCAACCACGATGCTGGCACCAGCGCTTGATAATGCGCTAATGATTCACGGCGGCTCGGATCTTGTAAGGCATCGCTCAGAGTATAAATCGTGCTAAATCCCAGCGCTTGCAGACGCTGGCGAACGGCATTCACCTCCGGCGCCGTGCCATACAAGGCAACCGGCAGGCTCTTATCCAGTTTCTTTTGCTGTAGCAGATGCGTTAGCTGCGCATCATCCAACAGGCTCAGCCACGAGGCCGACAAATTACGCGCTCCGCGCTCGTGACCGCCGATGGTTTCACCTTCTTGCGGCCAACCATTAAATGCGGCGCTGCTACGGGTATCCAACAGAGGAATATGCTGCTGCAATGCGTCACTGACCGTGATATTCGGCGCCGTAGCCGCAGTAGGTGCCGTTTGTGCCAGCGCAGACCATGCACATGCACCGGTGATGAGCAGTGCCATACACTGCCCGATACGTTGTCGAGACAAAAAAACAGAGGAAAGCGCCATTAAAATCCATACTCCTTGGGTAAGCCTGCCAGATAGAGTGCTTTTTTCACTCGACCCGCTGCCTGCAGTGCATTCCCATAAGGCCACATCGCGTGACATCGCCTTTATAGAAATCATCCGCGCCGCAAACCGATAGCCGCACCGATACGGGTAAAAATAGCCACCGATTACGCCCGCTAAACGGCACGTACTAAAACGGCATGAAATAAAAATAGGTGGTGAAAAAAACGGGCTATTATAGCCAACATTCTCAGCACGCCGATAGCAGACAAATGAGGGATCACCGCAAAAATATGGCGATAAAAAAATGGCCGACACAGTCACACTGTATCGGCCATCTCGGAGTGATAAAACAACCTTAGGGCGTATTACGGGTTAATTTTCAGCAGTTCAACATCAAAAATCAGGGTTGAGCCAGCCGGAATTTTCCCCATGGCACGGTTGCCGTAAGCCAGATTGCTCGGGATGAAAAAGCGTACCTTTTCACCTTCCACCATTAATGGCACGCCTTCTGTCCAACCGGCAATCACGCGGTTTAACGGGAAGGAAATGGGTTCGCCACGCTGCACTGAGCTGTCGAACACCGTACCGTCAATCAACGTGCCATGGTAATGCACACTCACAGTATCGGTGGCTTTCGGGTGTACGGTTCCGGTACCCGGTTGCAGCACTTCATATTGCAGACCGGACGCAGTGGTGATCACCCCCGGCTTGGTTTTGTTCTGCTCTAAAAAGGCAGCCCCTTGCTGGCGCTGCGCTTCGGCTTGTTTGGTATTGCCGGACATGTTTTTGATAAAAAACAGCACAACCACCAGCACCGCAATCAGTAGGATGATTTTAGACACCGTATTCCCCTAATTTATATATATGACGTTTATAGGCGTTTACTGCGCCGCCGGTACCGCTTTAAATACCGCCAGCGGTGCCATACGCGCCTTGTTCAGGGTCAGAGTATCGCCTGACAGGCTGTAATTGTCAGTCTGCTCCAACACCTGCATCAGCGGTTGTTCAAACTCCGCATCCATACAGGCCATACGGGTCATCGCCATCTGGGTGAAGCTAATCCGCGCAGCATCAGCATTCAGGGTATAACCGCCGTTGAAGTTGTTACAGCCGCTAAAGCCGTGGATCCGATCGCCTTCGGCCACCAGCTCGATGTACGGACGCTGCTTCGCATCCAGCGTATCTGGTACTTTTTTACCCATCAGCTCGGTCAATTCCCAGCGACGCCCCATCAGCACAGGTTTTTCAGCTTGGCTATCCGCAGCAGGTTTCGCTCCCATTTGCGCCGCAGCCTGCTCCGGCGTCAATTTTGCCAAGCGGTAGTGATCCGCCAGCGCACCGGTAATGCGCTGACCAGACATATCCAGCATAAACAGCACGTTTTCGCCGACAAAGAACTGGCGTGTCTCATTCTGGCCGGACAGCTGTACGGTATTACCGGCAGCATTCCAGCTAAAAGAACCCCGGTTTTCGAAACGGTTACCGTCACCTTTACCCAAATACTGTTCACTCAGCACATAGGTATCATCAGTATTCAGCTGCAGAGTGGTTTTGATGCCTTCACAATCAGCGCAAGGAACCACGCCTTGGTAGACGCCACTCCAATCCAACGCATTGCGCGCGTTGTGGGCAGTATCCATCACCGGCTCCGGTGCTTGGGTGGACGGTGCCGCGGTTTCAGTTTGCGAAACCGGATTGACTGGCTCTTGTTTCGCCGCATCATTACAGCCACTTAACAGCACAGCAAGCAGGCTCAGCGCCACAACGTTATTCGTTTTCATCTTATCCATTCCTTCACTGTTATCGCAGGTTTTGACAGTGTGTTTTAACTATCGATTAACCTGCCAACTGTCGCCCACCCTATAAGTATCAACCCGATGAATCAAGAGGCTTTTGTCTGATTGCGGTCAGATTGCACAGTTTCTTGTGCAATAGATTTAATGTTAATCGCATGGGCATCGGCTCACTGTTTTTATTAACGAAATGTCATTTAACTCAGTGAGATAGCATCCCCCCAACGATGGGAACCGCGCGCACGGTCAACCGTCTCGGTTTATATCCCTTCCCAGTATAAACACCTGATGTAAAGCGTGCAGATTACCCGCAGTTTATTTTCCGTTTACCTAGCAAAGCGTACTCTTTGCTTATGCACTGAGATGAATGCTACATGAGATAAGTGCCACTTGAGATAAGTGTGCGGCATCGCTTCATTGCCCGTATTTTGCTACACCCTTTTTGTGCCATTTTCTGCGTCAATGACATGTCAGCCCGGAGGTTAACCCAACCAATATGGACCCAGAACCCGTACCCGGTTTCGCAAAGCGAAATCACCGGTCTGGCTGACTGATTGACAGGCGGCCTGACCGGACAACACCCGATCAGGCGGCCCGCGTATCGTGCAACCCACAATACGCGATCTGCTTGTGCACCCTTTCGCCAAGTCCGTACGCTGTCGGACGTAACAAAGGTACCGCCCAATGCAATTTACTCGTATCTCGCAGCAGCTATTTGCACTGCTGACCCGCAGCCTGCCTCGCCGGCTGTTCCAACGTGACCAACTGCCCACCAAAGGCCCCGCGACGGGCTCTGCGCCAATACCAAGTGGCCTATCCGCCTTTTATCTGCAACAAGCTGCGCGCAGTGAAACCGACCTCTACCGGCATTTCACCAGCCACCCCGAAGGGTTAAATGAAAAAGAAGTGGAAGCGGCGCGCACCCAATACGGTGAGAACAGCGTGGATGCCCAACAAGCGCCCTCACAGTGGCGACATCTGTGGCATTGCTATCGCAACCCGTTCAACTTGCTGCTGACCGTGCTGGCGCTCATCTCCTATGCCACCGAAGATCTGCAAGCGGCTATCGTGATTGGCTTGATGGTACTGATTTCCACTTTCATGCACTTTATTCAGGAGTCACGCTCTAACCGAGCCGCCGACAAGCTTAAAGCGATGGTGTCGAACACGGCCACCGTGCGCCGTAGCCATGTGCGCACCGGTGAAAGCCGTCAGTTTGAGTTACCGATTAGCGAGCTGGTGCCGGGCGATATTCTCACGCTGTCAGCGGGAGATATGATCCCCGCCGATGTTCGCTTGCTCAGTGCCAAAGATCTGTTCGTCAGCCAAGCTGCGCTAACTGGGGAGTCGCTGCCGGTAGAAAAACACGCCGATCGACTCGATAGCGCAGAGCGCGACCCACTGCAACAGCCCAACCTGTGTTTTATGGGAACCAATGTGGTGAGCGGTACAGCCATTGCCATGGTGATTGCAACCGGCCAACAGACTTACTTTGGCTCGCTGGCCGAGCGTGTCATTCGCCAAGACGACACGCCGAATGCATTTCAAACTGGGATCAGCAAAGTCAGTTGGCTGCTAATTCGCTTCATGCTGGTGATGACGCCGATTGTGCTGCTGCTCAATGGCTTTACCAAAGGGGACTGGTGGGAAGCCGCCCTGTTCGCGCTCTCGGTCGCCGTGGGGCTAACGCCCGAAATGCTACCGATGATTGTCACCTCAACGCTGGCTAAAGGCGCTGTGCGCTTGTCGCGGCAAAAGGTGATCGTCAAGCGCCTCGATGCCATCCAAAACTTCGGGGCGATGGATATTCTGTGCACCGATAAAACCGGCACCCTAACGCAAGATAAAATCGTACTGGAGCGCCACACCGATATCACCGGCCAACCTTGTGAGCAGGTACTGCGCTATGCCTGGTTGAACAGCCATTACCAGACTGGGCTGAAAAACCTGCTCGATGTAGCCGTACAAGAACGTGTCGCCGAGCAAGGTCTGCACTTTACCCTGCCGGGACTTCATAAAGTGGATGAGATCCCGTTTGATTTTGTCCGGCGACGGATGTCGGTGGTCTTGGCGACAACGGCACAAACGCACTTGCTGATCTGCAAAGGCGCACTTGAAGAGATGCTGAGCCTGTGCCGCTATACCCGTGTGGAAGGCGAAGTGATTACGCTAGATGAAAACCGACTGGCGCAAATTCGTCGCCACACAGATGATCTCAATCAGCAAGGTTTACGCGTAGTGGCAGTGGCCAGCAAAACCTTGCCGTCGACACGCAGCCAGTACAGCGTCGACGATGAGTATGAGTTGATTTTAGAAGGCTACATTGCGTTTTTAGACCCACCGAAAGAGACCACCGCGCCAGCCTTGGCGGCGCTGCAAGCCAGCGGGATCACGGTCAAAATCCTGACCGGTGATAACCCACGCGTGGCCGCAAAAGTGTGTCGCGATGTCGGGCTGGATGTGCAGAACATCTTGCTGGGCGAAGAGATTGAGACAATGGATGATGCAGCGCTTGAGCAAGCGGCACGTCAGACGCAAGTGTTCGCTAAGCTGACGCCACTGCATAAAGAGCGCATCGTGCAATCGCTGCGCGCGCAACAGCATATCGTCGGATTTATGGGCGATGGTATCAATGACGCGCCCGCCCTGCGCGCCGCCGATATTGGCATCTCCGTTGACTCGGCGGTGGATATCGCCAAGGAAGCTGCCGATATCATCTTGCTGGAAAAAAGCCTGATGGTGCTAGAGCAAGGCGTTCTTGAGGGGCGTAAGACCTTCGCCAATATGCTCAAGTACATCAAAATGACCGCCAGCTCCAACTTCGGTAACGTTTTCAGTGTGCTGATCGCCAGTGCATTTTTGCCCTTTTTACCGATGCTGCCGATTCATTTGCTGATCCAAAACTTGATGTATGACATCTCACAGGTGGCCATCCCATTTGATAATGTGGATGACGAGCAACTGCAAAAGCCACAACGTTGGAATGCCGGCGATTTGGGGCGTTTCATGGTGTTTTTTGGCCCCATCAGTTCGGTCTTTGACATTCTGACTTACTGTCTGATGTGGTATGTGTTCCAAGCTAACAGTATCGATAGTCAGACTCTATTCCAGTCCGGTTGGTTTGTGGAAGGGTTGCTGTCGCAGACCTTGATTGTGCACATGATCCGTACCCGTAAGATCCCGTTCTTGCAAAGCCGCGCCTCGTGGCCTCTGCTGGCGATGACGTTGGTAGTGGTGAGTGTGGGGATTGGGCTGATCTACTCGCCGCTAGCCCCTCACTTGCAGCTTGAGGCGCTGCCGCTCAGTTACTTCCCGTGGCTGCTGCTGATCCTCAGCGGCTATATGTGCCTGACTCAGTTAGTCAAAGGCTGGTTTGTGCGCCGTTACGGCTGGCAGTAATCATCCGCACTCAATTTTCTTTGCCCAAAACCGGTCGCTAGCGGCCGGTTAGCTCGTTCTTTTCTTTCTTCTTTCCTTTAGCGGTTACCGGTATTCCCAAACGGTAACCGCTTTTTTTATTCCTCTATTTTGTAGTGCTTTTTGTGGTGCTTTGCGCTCTAACAGCGGCTCTTGTCTTGTTCTGTTAGGGACGGCAATAGTTCCAATCAAGTTATTGGCATATGCTAATAATGATCGCATAATGACACCGTGATATATCAGGAGCCGCCTTCTTTATGGTCAGACCCAAAAAACCGCGCTGTATCTGTTCCCATGCCCCGTTTACCTTGTTTAAACCCAACGGTATTCCGGCTAGTCAGCTGACCTTACAGCAATTAAAAGCCGACGAGTTCGAAGCTCTGCGTTTGGCTGATCTGATGGGCCTGCAACAAATCCAGGCGGCCGCCCTGATGGGCGTGTCCAGACAGACTTTTGCTAATTTGGTGAAAGAAGCCCGGCGCAAGGTCGCCGCCTGTCTGGTGCACGGACAAGGCTTACAACTGGAGAGAATTCCCGATGACGATCACTGCGATCCCGCTGCTGAATGACGGCAGTTTAAGCGGACACTTTGCCCGCGCGCTGCGCTTTGCGCTGTATAGCCCACAGGGCGAACATCTATCCGATTTGGCATTGCCCCCCCTGAGTGATGAAAGGCATTGCCAGCGTAACCACGCGGTGCTGCTACAATTAAAACAGCAAGGGGTAAACCGTGTGGTGGTGCGCCGCATTGGCCAGAAAATGCTGGGTAAGCTGCTCGCGGCGGGTCTACGCGTCTATCAAGCCAATCGCCGCGCCATGCCAGAAGCCCTGCTAAATGCCGAGCTCACCGAGCTGACTTCGGCGGAACAAGGGAGTGTTGGAGCGAATCAGCGTACGTCAAAATCGCACGGCGGTCACTGCAGCGGTGGTGCTTGTCATAACCATAACAATAACCACAGCCATGCAGCTCACCCACAGCAAGCTTGTTGCCATGCGGCACAAGGTGAAGCGCACGGCGGTTGTTGTGGTCATGCCAAGCGTGCACAGCCGAAAATTGGCATGACGCGTTTTGGTCGCTGAGGAGAAAACATCATGATTTATCTGATCGCCTTCGGGATCTTCGGCATTATGATTTTACTGATGATGATTGGTCAGCTGCTGACCAAACGCCAGATTCAGGGGAGCTGCGGGGGCTTAAGCCAAGCCGGTATTGAGCGAGTATGTGACTGCGAAGAAACCTGTGCTGAACACCGCTTATACCAAATCAGTGAACCGTCCGCCGCGCCTTCTGCACCGGAAGCGGCAGCCAGCAAAACTGCGCAGCAATAAACGCCGATAACCCGTTATCACACACAGCAAAGCGGCAGACGGAGTGACCGATTTTCTGATACCATGCGACACAATATGTTCCGCGTTAACACGCGCGTTTAAGAGAGAGTGACGCCATGAGCCAATTAGGAAATGATCTGCAGGCCAATCTGGCCCTGTTTGCCGCTGAAACCCAGCAGACCGGCGTGGTCTGGGGCCTGTGTCAGGATGAAGTGGACTGGCTGTCAATGGAGTCGACCCAGTTTGAAGACGGCGAAGTGATGCCGTTTTGGTCTAACGAGGCGGATGCCCGTGTCCATTGTGATGAAGAGTGGGCGGATTTCGTGCCAACGCCGATCCCTCTGAACCTGTTCATGAACGAATGGCTGCTGACCCTGACCGAAGATGGCGTGCTGCTGGGTCTGAACTGGAATGCCGATCTGGAAGGTGATGAGCTGGAGCCAGAAGCAGTCGCTAAGCTGTTTATCTAACGGTGTATGCCATTAATCTCTGCGCAGCCCCACGTGGTTGGCTGAGATAAAATCGCTCAGTATCGAAATGCTGTATGACAGATAACAAAGGGCTGCGCTAACGCGGCCCTTTTCTTTTCCGTGCGCGCAAGTAAGTACAAGTAAGCGCGCATTCTCTTTTCCCGCTTGATCTTTTCCCACATCTTCCTTTTGCCTATTTCTGATTCTTTTTATGCATGCCCGTTTTCACCGCATACATCCATTAGCGTAAAAAAATTCCCGTATAGGCCATCACCGCAAAACGTAGACTGCGATCAATAGGTTATCTCTCACCGCCCTCCTTCCCTTTGTTTTCGGCATATTCATATTTAGGCATACATTTTGCTTAACTCTTTAAAAGTCATACAAAATGGTTTAACAAAACCTAAAAACACGACGTTATGACGAAAAGTGACAAATAAATAACTCTTATTCTCATTTGCCGCCGAAAACAGGATGTAATTCATGACAGCATGCCGGTATTTTGTCGCAGCCACACTGTTAGTCAGTAGCGGATTATTCTGCCAAGGATTACATGCGCAAGGGCTACTGGGCGCGGATGTGCCGCGGCAAGCGATTCAAGACAGCAGCCGCCAGCTCAATCGTTGGTTGGAAGAGCAGCGCTATCGCCAGTTAGAACAAGGCAGCAGTGCGCCGCTATCCGCGCCCGCCGCCGTGCTGCCCGAATCAGAACAGTGCCTGCCGCTATCCGCCGTATATTTGCGCGGCGTAACGTTACTGGACAAACAGAGCCTGCGCGCTTTGCCACAGGTATCGCCGCAGTGCATCACTACCGCAGCACTCAATGCGTTGATCCGCCAACTCACCGAGGCTTACTTGCAACGCGGTTACATTGCCGCGCGCGTGATTTTGCTGCCAGTAGATGCAGAAGGCGCCCTCACCTTGCAAGTGATTGAAGGGCATCTGGAAGCTATCGAAGGCGATAGCACTCTGGTCAACAGCGCCACCTTGCTGCCGGGAAAAACGGGGCAGCCGCTGAATATCCACGATCTGGATCAAGCGCTGGATCAAGCCAACCGACTCGCAGCGAACCACGTGCAAGCCGATATCCTGCCAGGACGCACCCCAGGTGGCTCGGTGATCCGTTTGCTGAACACCCCCGACAAACGCTGGCACCTAACCGCCAGCACCGACAACGAAGGCCAAAAGAGTACCGGCCGTTGGCAAGCCCGCCTGAGCGCTGCGTTGGACAGCCCACTCGGCCTGTCAGACAGCCTGAATATGAGCGCGGCCACCACGCTAACCGATGATACCGAACGCTATAATCGCAGCTATACCCTGCTCTACAGCGTGCCGTATGGCTACGCCACTTTTAGCGCATTTGCCAGCCACAGTGATTATCTCAACACGCAGCCGCTGCAGATTTACTCCGTGCAGCTCAGTGGCCACACCGATCAAGCCGGACTGCGCGCCGATTATGTGGTGGCGCGAGATCAACGCAGCATCAATACCCTGTCAGTGCAACTGACGCGCAAACAAAGCCGTAATTACTTCGCCGATGCTTTACTGGGGATCAGCAGCCCAACCCTGAGCGTGCTGTCACTCAGTGCCGCGCGAATGCAAATTCTCGATCGTGGCTTAGTCAGCCTGAGTGCCTCGGTCGATCAAGGTACGCCGTGGCTTGGCGCTGATGCGCCGCCACCGCGTGGCCTGTCTGGTCTGCCCGACAGCCACTTTACCAAATTCACAGTAAATGCCGACCTGTACCGCTACTTCCAGCCAGCCGGTTTGAACCTGCAATGGCACAGCCAGCTGGCGGCGCAATACAGCGCCGATCCCCTGCCGGGGATCGAGTGGTTTACCGTTTCAGACACCTATGCCGTCCGTGGCTTTTCATCGAGCAATGTGGCCGCCGACAGCGGCGCATTCTGGCGCAACGATCTCACCTACCGTCGCCCACTGCTGGGTGGCGAGCTGCGCCTGCTAACCGGTGCCGATATCGGCCAAACCCTACGCGGCGCGACCCATAACCCGACTTACTATGCCGGCGGCCTGACCGTTGGCTCCGATTACCAATATCAGGCCGTACAGGCCGGAATCCGTGTCAGCCGTGGCCGTATGTGGTCAGCAGGCCGGCACACGACCGAACCGCTGCGGGTACTCGCCCGTTTCAGTGTCAGCTTCTGACGTGCGGATCAAGGAGAACAGTGTATGACTCACTTTAAACTTTCAGCTGCCGGCAAACTCACCGTGGCGTTAGCCATTGCCCTTACCGTTACCACGCCGGCCAGTGCCGCTGGGATCATTGCGGGTGGTGCTAACCAGCCACAAGTCAGCACCAATGCGCAGGGAACCGATATCGTTAATATCGTTGCGCCTTCCGCATCAGGGCTATCGCATAACCAGTATCAGAACTATTCGGTGGATGGTTCAGGCGCTGTCCTGAACAACGCCCTGCAAGCCGGTCAATCGCAACTAGCCGGTCAACTGCAAGCCAACAGCAATTTGCACGGACAAGCCGCTAAAATCATCCTGAACGAAGTGGTGACCCGTAATCCATCTTTGCTGCTCGGTCAGCAAGAGGTGTTCGGTATGGCCGCCGACTTTGTGCTGGCTAACCCAAATGGCATTACCTGTAATGGCTGCGGCTTTATCAATACACCGCGCTCTTCTCTGGTGGTCGGTAGCCCCAACGTCAGCGATGGCAATTTGCACGGCTACACCACATTGAATAACCGCAACGCCCTGCAAATTGGTCAAGGCGGGGTGCACGGTGCCGATGTGCTGGATCTGATCGCACCGAAAATCGATGCCCGTGGCCCAATTACTGCCGGACAAGCCATTCACGCCATCAGCGGCCTGAATGAGGTCAGCCGTGACGCCAAGATCACCTACAGCGCCCCTGTCGGCGGTAATGGCCTCGACAGCTATTACTTAGGTGGGATGCAAGCTGGCCGAATTCGACTGGTTAGCACCGCTGCGGGCAGTGGCGTCAACATCAGCGGCGCACTCAAAGCCGCGCAAGGCATTGATGCGGACAGCCGTGGCGATATGACCCTGACTGCCGCCAACTTGCATGGCGGCGACATCAACCTCACCGCCCAGAATCTGACACTGCGCGGCGAAGTGCAGCACCACGAACAATCATCTCAAGGCGCGGATAACTATCAAAATTATCGCGGCGGTATCGATCGTGGTAGCCATCAGCAAGAAGAGAGCCTGACCCGCAGCAGCCTGCACGGTAATGACATCAAATTAGTCAGCCGTGACAATCAGCACCTCTCCGCTACTGATGTGGACGGCCAGCAAGTCACCCTACAAGGGCGCAATGTCACCCTCGACAGCCAAGTCACCCGCAACAGTCAGGAAAAGCACGACAACCAGTGGTTCTATTCGTGGGAGCATAACGAGTCATCCTCATCACTGAATGAAACCCAACACGGCACCCAAATCCACGCAGCCAAACAAGCGCAGGTGATTGCCGACCAAGATGTGACCCTCACCGGCAGCCGCATTGAGAGCGGCAACGATCTGAGCGTTAAAGCTGGCGGTAAACTGACCTTACAAGGCGCGCAGGAGCAACACCGTAGCCAACACACCCTGTATGTGAAAAATGAAACGGCGGCCCTGCGTAGCGGTACCGAACGTCAAGAAAAGCAAGACGATAAACTGCAGCAGGCTGCCCTGCACAGTGGTGGGCATTTAACCTTACACGCGGGAGATAATCTGCGCGCGGATGCCGCCGATTTGAAAGCCGCCGGTAATCTGAATCTCAGCAGTGCAAAACAGCTGCAACTGGGCATTCAAGAAGTCCAAACCGTGAATGCCAACGAAAATAACCATCGCTACTGGGGTGGCATTGGTGGCGCAAACGAAGCAGAGAAAAGCCGTCGTAGCACACAGGTACAAGGGACACACCTGCAAAGCGGACAAACGCTGACCCTGAACGGTCAACAAGGTGTCGAATTGGTGTCTGCCGATGCGAATGCACGCCAAGGGGCTTATGTCAGCAGCAACGGTGATATTCACATTCGAAGTGCTAGCAGCAGCACACAAGAGCGGGATCACAACCGTACCGGCACAGCATTTAACATCACCAAGCACGCTGAAACCACTGCTGCGCAGGATACCCGTAATCAAGGCAGTGATCTGCGAGCAGAGCAAGACCTGAAAGTCAGTGGTGGACAAGACGTCACCTTAACTGGCAGCCGCCTGCAAAGCCAAGGCACCACCGAGATCAACGCGGGCAAAAACCTGCAAATTGAGCAAGGCACTGACACTCATCAAAGCAGCAAAGAAACCGCCGACTTGCACGGCACCACCTATGCGCACAAATCTGGTGACAGCGAATACCGCGCCGGCGCAGGTTTAGAGTTCACCCGTGACAGCCACAGCGAAAGCGCACAAACCGCCGCGCACAGCCAGCTCAGCGGCCAAGACCTGACCTTGAAAGCCGGTGAAAACGTAAGCGTACAAGGCGGTGAGCTGAGCAGCAAACAAGACACCACGCTGAGTGGCAAAAATATCGAACTAACCGGTGCGAAAGAAAGTCACAGCCAGCAAGATTCCCATCTGCAAACCGGTGCCGGTATTTATGTACGCGGAGGACTGGATCAAGCGGGCTTAGGCTTAGAAAGCAGCACCACTCACAGCAGTGAGCAAAGTGCGTCGCAAACCGAACAAGGCACCCGTACCCACACCGGCGGTAACCTCACCCTGAACGCCAGCGACACCTTAACCCAACAAGGCGCGCAACATAGCGTGCAAGGCAACTATCAGGAAAACGCGGCGCAAAGCTCCCATCTGGCCAGTGCCAACCATAGCCAGAGCAGCACATCGCACACCAGCGTGACCACCGATTTGGGGGCTGCGGTCGATTACAGCGCTATTACACGCCCAGCCGTAGAAGCGGTGAAAAAGATCACCCATGCGGATATCGACGGCGGCAAAGCCTCCTTCAATGAAGCGAAACAAGGCATTCCAGAGCTGCAAGGTACGCTGCAAGTGAATGTCGATCACAAGACCAACAGCCAACAGCAAACCACCCAGCAGGGAACCCAAATTCAGGCGGGCAACATTGCTGTGAATACGCAAGGCAAACTGACCGACCAAAGCAGCCAATATCAGGCCACCGCTGGCAATATCGATATCAATAGCGGTAGCTATGAACACCGCGCCGCGCAAGATGAAACCCGGACTCACCAAAGCCACACCACCGGCAATCTGTCGGTGACGGCAGCCACTACCACCGGTGAAGATCTGCGTTTAAGCGGTGAACTTGGCATCAACCATCAAGGTGAAAACCAATCCCAGCAGAATAGCCATCAAGGCTCTTTGCAAGCCGCGCACAACGTGAATATCACCAGCCACGGCGATAGCACACTGCAAGGCGTCGCAATCAACGCCGGACAAGACGCTAACCTGCAAGCAGGCCAAAAGCTGACTATCCAAGGCGGTGAAAGCCACGCGCAAGGTAACAGCTACCATGCAGGCGGCAGCCTGAATGCGAAAGGCACAGTATTGCCTGTTCCTACCGACGTCAGTGGCGGCGGCTCACTCAATCTGGGTTATGCCAGCAACAGTCAAGATAGCGGGCAAAGCACGCAGATTACCGCTGGTAACAACCTGAATCTGCATGGCGGTCAAGACCTCAGCGTACAGGGCACAGACTTGCAAGCTGGCCACAACGCGGCGCTGCGTAGCGATCAGGGCAGTGTCAGCCTCAGTGGCAGCCAGTCGCAGCAAAACGCGCAGGGCGGCAATATCGAACTGGCACTGAATGCCAACCGCAAACAAACTCCAGCCTCTGATAATGCAGCGGCTGATAATGCTGTAACCGGAACAGCACCTAGCACAGCCAGCGCCGTCAGCAAGGTGGTCAAGGCTGGCAGCGGCTCGGTTAAACTCGATGGCAACCTGCACCGCGAAACCCGCCAGCACAACAGCAGCGTACAAGCGGCTAACGTGACCATCGACAGCGCGCAAGACACTCGCTTGCAAAATAGCAGCGTAAAAGGCGAGCACGTCGCCATCACCAGCGGCGGTAACCTGCAACTCGATAGCCGTGAAGATAGCGTGCTGGATCTGAATGCTAAACTGAACGCCGGTGCAAGCCATACCGATGCCAAGGATGACAAAGGCAATAGCGCGACCCTCGGTCAATCCATCCTGAAAAATGGCACTTTAGATAGCGAAGGCCACGCCCTGCGTAGCCATGAAGTGACCCAGAGCAGCCAGATTGACGCACGCGATGATGTGACATTGCAAACCGGCGGTGAAACGCGCCTGCACGCAGCGCAAATTCACAGCGAGCAAGGTCAGGTTAAGCAAACTGGCAGTGCCGCTGTACTGACCGATAACCAAGGTCACAAAGACGAAGCCAGCTGGAAAGCCGATATCGCCAACAGCCTGCGTCGTCTGTTCGGGGGCAAAGACAGTGAATCAAAAGAAAAACTGCCCGTTTCCGGTCAATATCAACCCACTGACAGCGTAACTCACTCCTCCATTAGCGAAGGTAAAGCGCAGTCATAAGCCTGCGCGAGCACATCGCTAAAACGCTAACGGGGAGCCTAAGCTCCCCGTTTTTTGTGCAATCTGTTTTTTTGCAATCAGATTTTCCGCTCACATCCCCAGCAGCACGTATTTGGTTTCCAGATAATCCTCTAAACCGTATTTCGAGCCTTCGCGGCCTTGTCCGGACTCTTTCACCCCACCAAACGGCGCCACTTCCGTTGAGATGATGCCACGATTAATGCCCAGCATGCCCACTTCCATCTCGTCAACCAGACGCCAGATACGCTTCATATTCTGGGTGTAGGCGTAACCGGCCAAACCGCTCAGGGTGTTATTGGCACGCACAATCACTTCATCGTCATGATGGAAGCGGAAACAGGCGGCAATCGGCCCAAACGTCTCTTCTTGCGCAATCAGCATACTGTCTTGCATCTCACTTAATACGGTAGGAGCAAAGAAATTGCCGCCCAGCGCTTTGCCGCCACAGCGCAGCACCGCGCCCTGTGCCAGCGCATCAGTCACGTGCGCGCTGACTTTGGCTACCGCATCGGCATTAATCAACGGGCCAATCTCGGTGTGCGGGTCTAAACCATTGCCCACCTGCAAGCGGCTCACAGCCTCCGCCAAACGAGAGGTAAACGCCTCATACACCGTATCGTGGACAAAAAAGCGGTTCACGCACACGCAAGTCTGGCCGGCATTACGAAACTTGGCGGCCACCGCCCCTTCCACTGCCGCATCAATATCCGCATCGTCAAATACGATAAACGGCGCGTTACCGCCCAACTCCAGCGAACACTTTTTCAAAGTCGGCGCGGATTTTTGCATCAGCATCTTGCCCACTGCGGTGGAGCCAGTGAAAGAAATCTTCCGCACTTGTGAGGATGACAACCACACCTCACCAATGGCGCGCGCATCGCCGGAGATCATATTCAGCACGCCATCAGGCACGCCAGCTTGCTGTGCCAGTACAGCTAACGCCAGCGCACACTGCGGCGTTTCTTCTGACGGCTTAACCAGCAAAGTACAACCGGCGGCCAGCGCAGCACCGGCTTTACGGGTGATCATCGCCAGTGGGAAATTCCACGGCGTAATAGCGGCGACAACGCCAATCGGCTGTTTGACCACACAAATACGGGTATCGGCCTGCACCGAAGGAATAATATCCCCGTACACTCGCTTGGCTTCTTCGGCAAACCACTGCAGGAAACTGGCCGCATAACGCACTTCGCCCCTAGCTTCTTGCAGACACTTGCCCTGCTCTTCACTCATCAACACCGCCAGCGCTTCGCTGTTATCCAGCATCAGCTGATACCAACGATACAAAATCTCGCTACGCTGAGCAGCAGGCAACTTTTTCCACGCCGGTAACGCCTGCTCCGCGGCGGTCAGCGCTTGGGCGGCTTCGGCTACGCCCGCAAACGCAACCCGTGCGCGCACCTCTTCAGTAGCCGGATTAAACACCGGATAGGTATTCTCGGAAGCAATCCACTGCCCACCGATAAAATGGGATTCTTTTAGCAGGTTATTCATCACGTTATCGCCCCATTGTTCTTCTGGCTGAAAATAATAATTTGTATAATAAAAGATTAGGCGTTCGCAGAGATAGCGCTGTTGAAGAGTTCTGTTGTAAGGGAAGATGAGTGCCGATGGATTTTTCTGCTGCGGCTGCCGCCTGTTACCCCGCCCAACATGCCCTGTATCGCACATGAGGCCCCCCAACCCAATAGGGCTAGGCTGCCGATATAGCGCCGCGATTCACACACTGTCACGGACATCATCACAGTACATACACGCGTTATACCCTAGCAGGCCACTTTGTTTTTGGCTCTGATCGGTGCCGCAGTATCAGTTAAGGATAATCAGGATGTTGCCATCTTTCGTTGGTCACCGGTCGTGCCGGTCACTCAGTTTGCCTCGTTTGTCTTATCCGGTGCGCCGCGCATGGCTTGGCATTGCCCTCGCCGTCAGCAGCATGCCAGTCTGGAGCGCCGAGCCGACCACCAGCACACCGCCCGCCGCCCGCGCTTCGCTTCCCGCCAGTCAAGACATCAGCTGGCCAGCCGGTACCCCGCTGACCATCGAGCTGGAAAAAGGCCGCTTAAACGTGATTGGCCGCGATGACGATAAGCCTACTGTCACCCTGACCATCGACTCCATGGAGCTCACGCGCCCAGAAAACGATGCGGCGCGCAAATTGTCAGAGCTACCACCACTGGTGCGCGAGGTACGCATCCAGCCCGAGGGCAAAGGCCTGCGCGTGATTTTACCGACGCCGCCATCGCTGGATCTGATGCAAGTCAGCGGCGTTCACGCTAACTTGAGCGTTCCTAAACACTTTACCGGCGTGCTGAATATCCGAGGCAAGATGGTGGATCTGGATCTGCACTCGTTCTCCGGTACTGTATCGGCCAGCACGTTGAGCGGTAAAACTACCGCCCGCGATTTGCACGGCATTATCCATCTGTACAATCAGCTCGGTAGCCTGCAAACCCACAATCTGAACGGCACTCTGCGTCTGCAACAAGCCGTAGGCGCACTTACCGACACCGCCAGTCAAGGCAAGGTCTCTTATAAGGTTATCCGCGGTCAGCTGACGGTGGATAGCCAAGCCAACGAGATCAGCATCGAGCAAGTTGACGGCACGCAAAAAATCCAAGCGACACAAGCCACTCGCTTGAGCGATAACCTGCAAACCGGTCAGGCCACACTACTGCTGCCCGCCAGCCTGCAACAGGGCGATATTCAGACCGTCAACGCCGCGCTGTCGATACAAGTCGCGCCAGAATTTGCCGGTACGATACAGCTCAATGGCGGCGCCGGTGGGGACATCGTCAACCAGCTGACCACCGAACAAGCGCAACCTATCCATCTGCCATTGCCAGACAAAGCCCTGACGCTACAACGCGGCGCTGCCGATACCAAAATCACCGTCAGCACCATCAACAGCACGATCACGCTGCTACCGGCACAGG
>PPYF01370544.1_pt1 | contig 28665 bp, 23 predicted proteins | sample 1559871 | NCBI WGS metagenome assembly PPYF01 (sample SAMN08240021, study PRJNA423297) | Human gut metagenome, whole genome shotgun sequencing project.
GTTTCGCGTCCAGGAACTGCACCGCTTTATCCGGGAAATCGGTAAATAAGCCGTCGACGCCCGCCTGGTTATACAGCACGTCATAGAGCTGATTAACGTTAGTCGCGTACTCCGGCAACTGATCCGCGCGCACGGTGTACGGATGCACCTGCAGATGGCTGGCATGCGCCTCTTTCACCATCGCCGTCAGCTTCACCGCCCCCGGCTTCGAGCCTTCCGCTACCAGCATATGGTAATCCGGGCCGATGCCGTCCGCGTACTGCGCAATCTGCGCCATCGCCCCTGGCTTGAACATCCAGTCATAGCTGTAGTTCACCCACTTACCATCGGCCTGTTTCTGCTGGGTTTCATTCCAGTCGGTATAGGCGATGAGCTGCACCAGATTGAGATCCATCCCCATCTTCGGCTCCAGCTCATTTTTAATGCGTTTGAGCTCGTTGGCGTCAAAGCACTGCAGATAAACCTTATCCTGCTTGCTGGTATAGCCATATTCCTTCAGCACCTTCAATGTGCTGGCGGCAATATCTTTGCCTTCCTGGTGGTGGAACCACGGTGCTTTGATTTCCGGGTAGATACCGATGTTTTTGCCGGTTGAATGGTTCAGCCCCTGGACAAACTCAATCTCCTCTTCAAAGGTATGAATACGGAAATCGGATTTGCCCATCGGGAATCGCCCGGGATAGGTTTGCACGTTCTTACCATTTTTCGGCTCAAAACCTTCGGTGAACTTCAGCGACTTAATCTCGTCCAGGGTAAAGTCGATGGCGTAGAAACGACCATCTTTACGCGCCCGCTGCGGGAAACGCTGCGCAACGTCAGTCACCCGATCGAGATAGTGGTCGTGTAACACCACCAGCCGGTCGTCTTTGGTCATCACCAGGTCTTGCTCAAGGTAATCCGCCCCCTGAGCGTAAGCCATCGCTTTCGCCGGCAGGGTATGTTCCGGCAGATACCCGCTGGCGCCGCGGTGGGCGATGACCATTTTATCAGCCGCTGTCGCGCTGAAGCACAGCGCCGAACTGGACAGAATCATTCCGCTCATCAGCGCGGTAAGTTTCATTTTCATCGCCGCTCCTTAGGCTTGTTTCAGCTGTTGGTGATGGCGACGTTCACCGAGCATCACGATAACCAGCAGGATAACCGCCAGCACGCTGCCGCCGATCATCACCATAAAGCCGCCGTCCCAGCCGAAGAAATCGACGGTGTAGCCGACGATAGCGCTCGCGGCCACGGAACCGCCAAGATAGCCGAACAGGCCGGTGAAGCCCGCGGCGGTGCCGGCGGCTTTTTTCGGCGCCAGCTCGAGGGCATGCAGACCAATCAGCATCACCGGGCCGTAGATCAGGAAGCCAATGATGATCATACAGGCCATATCGACGCCCGGATTGCCCGGCGGGTTCAGCCAGTAAACGACAGTGGCGATGGTCACCAGGGTCATAAAGAACACGCCGGTGGCGCCGCGGTTGCCTTTAAACACTTTGTCCGACATCCAACCGCACAGCAGCGTGCCCGGGATCCCCGCGTACTCGTACAGGAAATAGGCCCAGGAGGATTTATCCAGCGCGAAGTGTTTAACTTCTTTCAGGTAGGTCGGCGACCAGTCGAGAATGCCGTAGCGCAGCAGATAAACGAAGACGTTAGCGATAGCGATGTACCACAGCAGCTTGTTCGGCAGAATGTATTGCATAAAGATCTGCTTCGCCGTCAGCTCTTCTTCGTGCTTTTCGCTGTAATCGTCCGGGTAGTCGTTTTTATATTCTTCAATCGGCGGCAGACCGCAGGACTGCGGGGTGTCGCGCATCATCGCAAAGGCGAAAATCGCCAGCAGAATGGCGCCGAAGGCCGGCATATACAGCGCCGCGTGCCAGTCGTTAAACCACGCCATCCCTAACAGGAACAGCAGCGGCGGAATGCCGCCGCCGACGTTATGCGCGCAGTTCCACACCGAGACAATCCCGCCGCGCTCTTTCTGCGACCACCAGTGCACCATGGTCCGGCCGCACGGCGGCCAGCCCATCCCCTGGAACCAGCCGCAGAGGAACAGCAGCACGAACATTATCATGATGCTGGACGTCGCCCACGGCACGAAGCCCATCACCAGCATCACCAGCGCGGCCAGGATCAAGCCAGCCGGCAGGAAAATGCGCGGATTCGAGCGGTCAGAGACCGATCCCATGATGAATTTCGAAAATCCATAGGCGATGGAGATACCGGAAAGGGCGAAGCCGAGGTCGCCACGAGAGAACCCCTGCTCGATAAGATAAGGCATCGCCAGGGCAAAGTTCTTACGAACCAAATAGTAGGCGGCATAACCAAAAAAGATGCCAATAAAAATCTGCCAGCGTAATCGGCGATATAGCGGGTCAATCTCCGCTGCTGGCAAACGCGCTTTATGCGCGGCGGGTTTAAAAATACTTAACATATCAGCCTCCGTGGCCCTTGCTGTTTTCTACTGACGTCACGACAAAATCCCAGATTAATCACCAACTTCAAATATGGTCGCGATGGTAGGCAATACGTAGAGTTGATACTGTGAAACATCGCACAATTTGTTACAGAAATATGACAAAACGTTCCAATGTGAGCACGAAATCACATAACACGCTCAAATAACGCGCGAATATGCTCGAAATCAAACAATAACCTTACTAATTGTGGCTAAATGGTGTTAAACGAAAGCAGAGGAGCTGAAGATGACGGGACGTCTTGATAGCGAGGTCATTATCATCGGCGGCGGAGCAACCGGCGCCGGTATCGCCCGCGACTGCGCCCGGCGCGGATTACGAACGCTGCTCATTGAGCGCCATGATATCGCCACCGGGGCGACCGGCCGGAATCATGGACTGCTGCACAGCGGCGCCCGCTACGCGGTGACCGACAACGAATCCGCCCGCGAATGCATCAGTGAGAACCGCATCCTGCGCCGCATCGCCCGCCACTGTATTGAACCGACCAATGGGCTGTTTATCACCCTGCCTGAAGATGACCTGGCATGGCAGCAAACCTTTATCGACGCCTGTCAGCAGGCTGGCATAGAGGCCACGCCGCTCTCGCCGCAGGAAGCGCTGCGCCGGGAGCCCGCCGTCAACCCGACGCTGCTGGGCGCGGTGCAGGTCCCGGACGGTACCATCGACCCGTTTCGCCTCACCGCGGCCAATATGCTCGACGCCCGCGAACACGGCGCGCAGATCCTTACCGGCTGCGAAGTAACAGGCCTGCTGCGCCGGGGCGATCGCGTCTGCGGCGTCCAGGTATACGACCGCCAACTTCACCAGGCCCGCACTCTGTACGCCGGGATGGTGGTTAACGCCGCCGGGATCTGGGGGCAGCGTATTGCGGAATATGCCGACCTGCGCATCACCATGTTCCCGGCGAAGGGATCGCTGCTTATCCTCGATCATCGGATTAACAACCTGGTGATCAACCGCTGCCGTAAGCCGGCCGACGCCGATATTCTGGTGCCCGGGGATACCATCTCGCTGATCGGCACTACCTCAATGCATATTCCTTATGACGAAATTGACGACAACCGGGTAACAGCGGCGGAGGTCGATACCCTGCTGCGCGAAGGGGAAAAGCTGGCGCCGGTCATGGGCCGCACCCGGATCCTCCGCGCCTACTCCGGCGTCCGCCCGCTGGTGGCCAGCGATAACGATCCCAGCGGGCGCGGCGTCAGCCGCGGCATCGTCCTGCTCGACCATGCCCAGCGTGACGGTATGGAAGGCTTCATTACTATCACCGGCGGCAAGCTGATGACCTATCGCCTGATGGCCGAGTGGGCCACCGACGCCGTCTGTCGTAAGCTGGGAAACACCACCCCCTGTACCACGGCCGAAGCCCCGCTGCCCGGTTCACAGGAGCCAACGGAAAGTACCCTGCAAAAGATTATCTCCCTCCCCACCCCGCTGCGCGGCTCGGCCGTCTACCGTCACGGCGATCGCACCCCGTCCTGGCTTGGCGACAGCCGCCAGCACCGTAGCCTGGTCTGCGAATGTGAAGCCGTCACTGCCGGTGAAGTGAAATACGCGGTGGAAAACCTGGCGGTCAACACCCTGCTCGACCTGCGCCGCCGCACCCGGATTGGCATGGGGACCTGTCAGGGGGAACTCTGCGCCTGCCGCGCTGCCGGACTGCTGCAGCGCTTTAACGTCACCACGCCCGCGCAGTCGTTAACCCAGCTCTCGGAATTTCTCAATGAACGCTGGAAGGGCGTGCAGCCCATCGCCTGGGGCGATGGGCTGCGCGAAAGCGAATTCACCCGCTGGGTCTACCTCGGCCTGTGCGGATTGCCACAGGAGCACCGGGATGAAGTTTGATTGCGCGATTATCGGCGGCGGGCTCGCCGGCCTGCTGTGCGGGCTGGCCCTGAATCAGCACGGCCTGCGCAGCGTCATCATCAGCAGCGGGCAGAGCGCGCTGCATTTTTCCTCCGCGTCGTTAGACCTGCTCTCGGCGCTGCCCAACGGCGATAACGTCACTGACGTCGCACAAGGTCTGCAGCAGCTCGCTGAACAGCTTCCTGAACACCCTTATTCCCGGCTCGGCGCCGAGGCGGTACTCGAATACGCGACGCAGACCGAAGCCCTGCTGGCCGCCTGCGGCGCGGTGATGCAGGGCGATGCGCGCCGGCCGCACCGGCGGGTAACGCCGCTGGGGACGTTGCGCCCGGCATGGCTGTCGCCCCTTGAGGTGCCTGTCGCGCCCCTGCCGTCGCAGGGCGCCTGTCTGGTGGGGATCAGCGGCTTTGCTGATTTTCAGCCGCATCTCGCCGCCGCCGCGCTCGGTCAACACGGAGTTACCGCCGCGGCGGTGGAAATCGAGTTACCGCTGCTGGATGTGCTGCGTGACAACCCGACCGAGTTTCGCGCCGCCAATATCGCCCGCGTCCTGGATGATGAGAATATGTGGCCGGCCCTGCATGCAGCGCTGCTACCGCTGGCGCAGCAGTATGACCTGCTGATCATGCCCGCTTGTTTTGGCCTCGCCGACGATCGCCTGTACCACTGGCTGCAGGCGCGTCTACCCTGCCCGCTGCGTCTGCTGCCGACGCTGCCGCCTTCGGTTCCCGGGATGCGTTTGCATTCTCAGCTGCAACGCCAGTTCATTCGCGAGGGCGGCGCCTGGCTCGCAGGCGATGAGGTGGTGAAAATCAGCCATCGACAGGACGCCGTCGAGGCGGTCTGGACGCGAAATCACGGCGATATTGCGCTGCGTCCGCGCTTTACCGTGCTGGCCAGCGGCAGCTTTTTCAGCAACGGTCTTGTCGCCACTCGCGATAGCGTGCGCGAGCCGATCCTCGGCCTCGACCTTCACCAGACCCTGCCACGGGAAAGCTGGTACCAGCGCGATTTCTTCGCCTCACAACCGTGGCAGCGCTTCGGCGTGAAAACCGATGCCCTGCTGCGCCCCCTGCTGGGCGGGCAGCCGTTCCATAATCTGTTCGCCATCGGCTCATTGCTCGGCGGGTTCGATGCCATTCAGCTCGGCTGTGGCGGCGGCGTCTGCGCCGTTACCGCGCTGCACGCCGCCAGACAGATCCACGCCCTTGCCGGAGGCCGGCCATGAACGATACCCGTTTTGAAAGCTGCATTAAGTGCACGGTCTGTACCACCACCTGCCCGGTAAGTCGGGTCAATCCGCGCTATCCCGGCCCGAAACAAGCGGGGCCGGACGGCGAACGCCTGCGTCTGAAGGATGGCGCGCTGTACGACGAGGCGCTGAAGTACTGCATTAACTGCAAGCGCTGCGAGGTCGCCTGCCCGTCGGATGTGAAAATTGGCGATATCATTCAACGCGCCCGGGCACAGTACGGCCAGCAAAAGCCGACCCTGCGCGACGCCATCCTCAGCCATACCGACCTGATGGGTACCCTTTCCACCCCCTTTGCCCCCCTGGTCAACGCCGCCACCGGCTTAAAACCGGTGCGCCGTCTGCTCGACGCGACGCTCAACATCGATCACCGGCGTACGCTGCCGAAATATGGTTTCGGCACCTTCCGCCGCGCTTACCGCCAGCTCGCCGCCCGTCAGAAGCAATACAGCGAACAGGTGGCTTTCTTTCACGGCTGCTACGTCAACTATAACCATCCACAGTTGGGTAAAGATCTCATTCGCGTCGTCAACGCGCTGGGTACCGGGGTGCAGTTGTTATCAAAAGAAAAATGCTGCGGCGTACCGCTGATCGCCAACGGTTTTTTCGACAAGGCGCGTAAGCAGGCGCAGAGCAACGTCGCCGCGATGCGGGAAAACACGCTACCGATCATTGCCACCTCCTCGACCTGCGCCTTTACGCTACGTGATGAATACCCCCATCTCCTCGATGTCGATAACAGCGATCTTCGCGATCGGGTCGAGCTTGCCACCCGCTGGATCTGGAAACAGCTGGCTGCCGGCAGGACGCTACCGCTGCGCCCGCTGCCGCTGAAGGTGGTCTATCACACCCCGTGTCATATGGAAAAGATGGGCTGGTCGCTGTATACCCTCGAGCTGCTGCGGCTGATCCCCGGCCTGCAGCTGGAGGTGCTGGATTCACAGTGCTGCGGCATCGCAGGCACCTACGGGTTTAAAACTGAGAATTACGCGGTATCCCAGGCTATCGGCGCCCCGCTGTTCCGTCAGATTGAGGAGAGCGGGGCCGACCTCGTCGTCACCGACTGCGAGACCTGCAAATGGCAGATTGAGATGTCCACCAGCAAACGCTGCGAGCATCCGCTGACGGTGCTGGCGCAGGCGCTCGTCTGAGCCCAGCGCCAGCCTGTGCCGTCAATAGCTCGTTTTCTCTTGCGGCTGGGCGCTGTCAGATTTAAACATCGCCAGCCGGCGGTCCAGCGCCTGGGTATACAGCATGGTATCCACCCCGACGGCGACAAAGTTGGCCCCCCAGGCAAGACATTTTTCCGCCATCGCCGGGTCGACCGCCAGAAATCCGGCCGCTTTCCCCGCCGCGCGAATGCGCCGGATGCTCTGCTCGATCACCCGCTGCACGTCAGGGTGACCGGCATCGTCCGGGTAGCCCAGCGAGGCGGAGAGATCCGCCGGACCGATAAACACCCCGTCAATGCCGTCCACCTCGAGAATAGCGTCCAGGTTCTCCAGCGCGGTTCGGCTCTCGACCTGAATCAGCAGACAAAGTTCGTCATTTGCCTCCGCCATATAATTCTCCACCCTTCCCCAGCGCGCCGCTCTCGCCACGCCGGCGCCAACGCCGCGGCTCCCGATGGGGGGATAACGGGTCGCTGAGACCACCTCCCGAGCCTGCTCGGCGGTATCGACCATCGGCACCAGCAAGGTTCTGGCGCCAATATCCAGCACCTGTTTTATCAGGCTGCGGTTGCCCTCGACCGGGCGAATGACCGGCTGGCTGGCATAGGGGGCAATCGCCTGCAGCTGATGATAAAGGTCCTGAATGGTGTTCGGGGCATGCTCGCCGTCGATCAGCAGCCAGTCGTATCCCGACGTCGCAGCGATCTCCGCCATGTAGGATGAGGTGGAGCTCAGCCACAGGCCGATTTGCGTCTCACCGCGTAATAATCCCCGTTTGAAGGGGTTAGATAACAGTGCGTTCATAGCGATTCCTTTATTCAATGCTGTACGCTGCCGCGCTGGGGTACCGCGCGGGTAAGGCTCAATGAAAAGATAATGACCACCCCGACAATGGCGACGCCGGCCAGGGTTAACAGTCCGGCGGCGCTGCTGGCGAACAACGTTTCGGCCTGCACGCGCACGATCGGCGCCAGAAAACCACCGATGGCGCCAAACAGGTTAACAAAGCCAATCCCTGCGGCCAGCGCCGTGCCGGACAGCAGCTGCGTCGGCATCGTCCAGAAGACCGGCTGCACGGCGATCACCCCGACCGCCGCCACGCACAGCGCGATGATAGCCAGCACCGGCGCCACCAGTCCGGACACTGCAATCCCGACCGCCGCCGCCAGCAGCGTCAGGGCGGCAATATTGCGTCGCTCGCCGGTGCGATCGGAGTAGCGAGGGATAAGCCAGGTGCCAAACAGCGCCGCCACCCACGGGATGGCCGTCACCACCGAGGCAACGAAGCCGACTTTGGTGCCCAGCAGCGCAGCAACCTGGGTGGGCAGGAAGAAAATCAGACCATAGACCGCCACCTGAATGGTCAGATAAATCAGCGCCAGCTGCCAGACCCGCCCGTTACGCAGCGCATCGGACAGGCGCGAGGCAATCTTTTTCTCCTCCTCGCGCGCCAGCTCGCTTATCAGCGCCTGTTTCTCCGCTGCGCTCAGGAAGCGGGCATGCTGCGGCGAATCGTCCAGCCAGAAGAAGGTGAACGCTCCCGCGGCGACGGCGAGCAGGCCTTCAATGACAAACATCCAGAACCAGCCGGGATGGCCCATAAATCCATGCATCTCCAGCAGCGCACCGGATAAAGGCGATCCCAGCGTCAGGGCCAGCGGCGCGCCCATATAAAACAGCCCCATAATGCTGGCGCGGTTTTGCTGGGGAAACCACTGTGAAGTGAGGTAGATCATTCCGGGAAAGAAGCCCGCCTCCGCCGCGCCCAGCAGGGTACGTACCAGCAGGAATTTCGCTTCCGTATCCGCCCACGCCATCGCCGCCGACAGCACGCCCCACAGCAGCGTGGTGCAGCCGATCCATCGCCTGGCGCCAAATTTGCGCATCAGCAGATTGGCCGGCACCCCGAGGAAGGCATAGACCACAAAGAAGATACCGGCCCCCAGCGCGTAGGCCTCATTGCTGAGTCCGGTATCCAGCTGGTAGGTCTCTTTGGCGAAACCGATATTAGAACGGTCAAGAAACGCCAGCACGTACAGCGCCAGCATAAAGGGGATTAAGCGGGCGCGGTTTTTCTTCACCACGCTCTCCAGCAGAGTGTTGCTCATCATAATATCCTCAGGCGCGGGCCGCCGGGCGGCCCGACGCAATCAGTGTTGATAAGGACGCTTCAGGTTGCAGTCGCGATTGAGCTCGACGCCAAAGCCGGGTTTATCCAGGACCGATTTATGAATGCGCCCTCTCTCCGGCACCGGCTCGCCGAGCAGGATCGGGTCGAACTGCGGGCGCAGCGTGGCGCAGTCCGGACTGGTCATCAGAAACTCACTGAACGGCGTGTTGGTGAAGGTGATCACCGCATGATGTGAGTAAACCGACGAGCCGTGGGGCACTACCAGCTGCCCGCGCGCTTTGGCGATGGCCGCGATCTCCACCAGGGTGGTTAAGCCGCCGCACCAGCCGACGTCGGGCTGCATAATATCGATGCCGGTTTCCGACAGGGTGCGGAAGGACTGCAGCGTGCCGTGGTGCTCGCCGCTGGTCACCATCATCCCGGCAGGCGCCTGGCGCTTCAGCTCGCGATAGCCTTCATACTGCTGCGGCGGCAGGCACTCTTCGATCCACTTGAGGTTATAAGGGGCGCAGGCATGGGCAAGTTTGGTGGCATAGTTAACGTCCTGGCTCATCCAGCAGTCCAGCATTAACCAGAAATCCGGGCCGCATTTTTCGCGCATATCCGCCACCATGGCGACGTCTTTGCGGATCCCGGCGTCGCCATCGTGCGGCCCCCAGTGGGTAGGCATTTTGCCGCCGATAAAGCCCATCTCCTGCGCCAGGTCCGGACGTGCGCCGGTGGCATAGAACTGGATTTCGTCGCGCACCGCCCCACCCAACAGTTTGTAGACCGGCAGGCCAACCACTTTCCCGAAGAGGTCCCACAGCGCCAGGTCGACACAGGAGATGGTATTCATCACCAGGCCGCCGGATCCCGCGTAGTAAAGGGTGGCGTTAAGCATCTGGTCATGGATCAGTTTGATATCGCTGACGCATTTGCCTTCGATAAAGCGGTTGAGATGTTTTTCGACGATAAAGCAGCCCATCTCCCCGGCCGTCGACACCGCAAAGCCGGTCTGTCCGTTGTCGGCTTCCACTTCCACAATCAGCGTCCCCAGCACATTGATACCAAACGACTGCCGGGACTGCTCATACTGTTTATATTTGCTCATCGGGGTGGCGATATGATCGTCAATCCAGTGGTTAGCCCCTTGGTCATGGTAATCGCCGCCGCCGGCGCCCTGCTCTGCTGTGGCGCCGCCGATGAACCAGGCGCGGACGTGTTTAATTTTCGGTAGGGTCATGATGTTCTCCTTATGATGAGGCGAGTTGTTCGAAGGGGCTTTTCCACCCCAGCAGACGTGAAATATCTTTCGCGCAGGCAATCGCCTTACCAGCCAGGTAATCGCGATTGTCTTCATTGATTTGCAGACGGGTACCCACCACCGAGATGGCGGCGGTCAGGTCGTTATTGGCGTTAAATACCGGGGCAGCCACGCAGCGCACATCCGGATAGTCCTCGCCATTATCAAAGCTCCAGCCCCGGGCGCGGATCCGCCCCAGCTCCTCCCGCAGCTGTTGAGCATCGGTGATGGTCGTTGGCGTGGCCCGCTCCCACTGCAGGTCTTCGATAATCGACGCCTGAACGCTGGCGGGCTGCCAGGCCAGCAAACATTTGCCGATCCCGGAGCGGTAAAGCGACAGGCTCTTACCCTCATGCGAGCGCACGCTGATGGTGGCGGGAGACTCAATTTTCAGAATGTAGTAGGCGTTACCCTGATCGATAATGCCCAGATGACAAAGCAGGCCGCACTCATCCATCAGCCGGGTGAGGCGCGGCCGCGCCAGCTCGCGCAGGTCCATTTTGCTCAGCGCCTGCCCGGCCAGCTCCACCAGCTTGGTCCACAGGCAGTAGTTATCCTGATTATCCATACTGATGAAGCGCTGCTTTTTCAGCTCGCCCAGCAGCAGATACACCGTGCTTTTCGGGATCCCCAGCTCCGCTATTATCGTCGCCGCGCTGCAGGGGCCGATGCGGCCAATTAAATTGAGGATCTCAATCGCGCGGGTCAGCGCCGGGACTTTCGTTGATTCCAACATACTGGACTCCAATCCTGAATACTGGAATCAGTGTTGCGATTGTCCGGGCGGTAAAGTGTGAGCGACATCGCGGGGCAATCGTTTTCCCGTATACTGGACCGTTCGCAGCAGAAAATTGCGACTTAACGCACAGAATTTTTTCAGAGGAGTACAACAGGTTGGACGACCGACGCCCCGAGGATACGGTGCGCCGGGGGGAATGATTTACAGCGAGAGGGAATCCACCACGTTAATCCAGCCATGTTCGCTGGCCAGTGGTTGACCATTCAGCCAGCGACGCAGCATGTTTAACGCCATCATAGCGCAGACTTCCTGGCGTACCGCCAGGCTGTGGCGGGTGGCGCTAAACTTCACCCGCAGCGCGAAGGTGCCGTCCGGGGTGGCCAGGGCCACGTTAAGATGATCGTTTTCCTGACCGCTCACCGCCAGGGCCAGGCCGGCAAAATGGTTTATGCGCCGCTCGGCCGCCCAGCGGGCCGCCTGCGCCAGCGTCTCCTCCTGCGCCGGAACGACTTCGCTGGCCAGCAGCGGCGCGCCGGCGCGGGACAGCTGGAGCGCCAGCAGGCCGCTGGTAAACTGCTCGCTGAGCGTCAGGCTCAGCTGCCGCTCCTGCAGACAGCGGGCGATTTGCGCGGGTAACCCTTCCGTACCTTCGAAAATCAGGCTGTCGCCAGCCACCTTACGCACCTCCGGCCACAGAGCCAGCATGGCGTCGCGCTGGTTGGCCGGTCCGGTTAGCTTGAGTTCAATGATCGGCATCGACGAGCGGTAACCCATCACCACGCCCGGAGGCAGCGTCAGCGGATTAAGACTTTGCGCCAGCTCGCTCTCCGAGCGGCCAAAGGTGGTCAAACGCAGGCATACCGGCGGGTCCGGCAGCGTAAAGCGCTGGCGCAGGCGCGGTAAAATTTCCTGCTCGACCATCACCTTAAATTCAGAGGGGACCCCGGGAGTGAAAAACATCAGGCAGCGGTTGAGCTGGATGGCAAAGCCACAGGCCGTACCGACCGGGTTGTTGATCATCTCAGCGCTGGCCGGGATTTCCGCCTGCTTACGGTTGCTTTCCGCCATCGGCCTGCCGCGCTCGGCAAAAAAGCGGGTCATGGTTTCCAGCCACTCCGGATGCAAAATAAGCCCTTCGCCTTTCGCAGTGGCAGCGGCCAGCGCGCTCAGGTCGTCGCTGGTTGGGCCGAGGCCGCCGTTGACGATCAGCACATCCGCCTGTTCGCTGCGTTCGCGCAGAATCGCCACCAGCGCATCGAGATCGTCGCCAACGGTATTGCGGCGCGTTAACGGTAAACCCTGATTAAAAAAGAAATCCGCCAGCCATGCCGCATTGGTATCAACGATTTGACCATGCAACACTTCATCGCCGGTGGACAGCATTTCCACATTCAACATTGCTCACTCCTTGCCTGCCAGGTGAGAAATACTATAACGCAAAGCGGGATGCTGACGAGGAGGAAAATCTGGCGCAGCAAGAAGATGCCGCGCCGGAAGAGATTAGAAGCTGGCGCTGGCGCCGATGTATGGGCCGTCGGCGATGGTGTTATCGCGGTTGCCATCTTTGCCCGCCAGGTTCAGGTAACGGTAGCCGGCCTGGATGCTAAGCGGACGCATAATGGTCCAGCTGGCGCCGACGTTGGCTTCCTGGTAGCTATCAATGCCGCTGGAGAGCGAATCCGGAGAGTAGTAATAATCGCCGTACAGGCGGAAGCTGTCGCCGATTTTCCACTGCAGGCCGCCGCCGACCGCGGCCGCATAACCTTCATCGCCCTGTTTCGGATTGGTGTAAATACCTTTACCACCCACGGTCGCGAGGAACGGCCCCAGCGGAATATTGAGTCCCAGGCCTAAACCCGCGGCGTCGCCGTCGTTATCGCTGTGCAGCCAGTTACCCGAAACGGCCAGGCCGGTGGACTCGGTGCCGAAGCCGACGCCAAGGTTGGTGTAATGCTCGCCGGCTTCACCGGTAACGCTAATCGCATGGGCCGCCGAAGAAACCATCATCACGCCCGCCAGCGCCATAAAAATGCTTTTTTTCATTATTTACTCTATCCAGAAAATTAAAATCAAAGAAGTCCCGAAAAACCTGAAAATTCTACTGCGCACCCATCAGGAATCAATGACCTGGCGAAATGAATTTTCACAAGAGTGTAACCAGTTGCGTATTTTTACGGCATCGAGCGTTGCCAGAACCACGAACAGCCTATTCAACGCCAGTAATATTCATGTTTATTATGATTAACGCTGACACATTGACGAAAACAGAGAGCTGGCGCCGCACGTTCGGCGCGGCGCGGGTGGATAAGGGAATAATTAATGCTGCAGCCGGGCCAGACATTCCGGGGCGAGGCCGGTCAGTTTCGCCACCAGCGACAGGTCGAGTCCGTTAGCAAGCATCGCCCGGGCGATACGCTCCGCGGTCTGCTGCTCACCTTGCTCGATACCTTTTTCGATACCTTGTTCGATACCTTGCTGTAGACCTTGTTCAAGACCTTGCTTTAATCCTTGCTGATGGCCGCGTTGTTCCAGAAACTGGGCAATATTCATTAGCGTCTCCTTATGCGGCCGCCGGGGAACGTTTTGCGCAAGATGGCGCAAAAAAGCAACCGGATCGGCGGCGTTTCCTGCCTGTAATAAATAGTGCAACAGCGTCTTAAGCTGCCTGCGGCTAGTGTATCCCAGCGCCAGGAGCCTGACCAGTTGCTCATGCAGGTCCATCAAATCCCGCTGGCGAATATGCTTCTGCAGCAGCTCCAGCATCGCCACGCGCCGGTGGCGCATGATTTCATCGTCCGGGGTGCTAGTGATATCAATTAAGGGAAAATCTTCACCATAGACCCGCCGCGCGATGTCCGGATCGGCAAAGCCTGCCAGCCAGCACATCGGGTAAGGCCAGGGAGAAACGCGACCATGATAAAACAGCAGCGGGATCACCAGCGGCAGCTGCGTATGCCCTTTATCCAGATGACGCTGCATCGCGGCTATCGCATAGCGCATCAGGCGAAATGCCATATGGCGGTCCGCCGAGCTTTGGTGCTCTATCAACAGATAGATATAGCCCTTCCCCGCCTGCGTTTGCAGCGAGTAAAGGATATCGGAATGACTCGCCCGCAGTTCGTCGTCGATAAAGCTCCCGGACTCCAGCCGCAGCGTGTTCAGATTACATAACGCGCGCAGCGGTGCGGGAAGGTGAATGTCCAGAAAATCCCTGGCCGTCGCCCGATGCGACAGCAGGTGTTTAAATACAGCATCGTGGGGGGAATTCGTCGCCCTTTCCATGGCGGTGCTCCATACAATCATTTTCGCTTAACGTAGCACTCAACAAGACCTGAACTGTATTTCGCTTGCAGTTTACCGAGGCGGCTCGCAAACTATTTCACCAGCATACCGCCCCATCCCTCTGCAGGAGAAAACCCATGCGCCAAAGGACGATTGTTTGCCCGCTGATCGAGAATGAAGGCCATTATCTGCTTTGCAAAATGGCCGCCGACCGCGGGGTTTTTCCCGGGCAATGGGCCTTATCCGGCGGCGGCGTGGAGCCAGGGGAACGTATTGAAGAGGCGCTGCGGCGGGAAATACGCGAAGAGCTCGGCGAAAAACTCATCCTTACCCATATCGCGCCATGGTGCTTTCGCGACGATACCCGCGTCAAAACCTACCCCGACGGGCATCAGGAAACGATCTACATGATCTATCTCATCTTCGACTGCGTGAGCGCCAATCGCGATGTGACGATCAACGAGGAGTTTGACGATTACGCCTGGGTCAAAGCCGAAGATCTCAAAAACTACGATCTTAATGCCGCCACCCGCGTTACTCTCAGCCTGAAAGGGCTACTTTAGTCCAGCATACCGCGTTCAACCCACCCGGCGTTATGCCGCGGGATAATGCGGGTGGCTACGATACGGTCGCATGCGTCTGCTGCCTGACCCACTCGCACAGCGCCCGGCGCGAAATCTTAATCCCGCCGTTTTTTAACGTTTCCGGCAACCGCAGCCAACGCACCGGCTGCTGAAAACGCGCTAACCGCTCAGCGCTCCATGCCGCCAGCGCGCTCAACTCGCAGCCGTCATCGCATTCCACCACCGCTACCGGGCGCTGGCCATATTCCGCATCATCCAGCGGCACGATAAACACCTGCTGTACCTGTGGATGGGCGAGTATCACACGCTCGACCTCTTCCGGTTGAATACCTTCTCCACCGCTAAAAAAGAGGTTATCCATTCGCCCAACAACCGTCAGCCGACCGTTATGCAATGCTCCGCGATCGCGCGTCGCAAACCAGCCTTCATTGTTGGTTAATGACAACAATTGACCATCCCGCCAGTAGCCTGCGGCCATACTCGACGCCCGCAGCCAGATCTCGCCGGCGACTATTTTCACCTCTCGCCCCGGCAGCGCTTCGCCAACATCCGCAGCGCCGTCGGCCTCTTTGGCACACACGGTGGAGGCGAATTCGGTGAGGCCATAGCCGCAGAAGCTGCGTATGCCCTGCTTTCGCGCCCGTTCAGTCAATTCGACCGGGATCGACGCGCCGCCGAGCAGCACCGCCTTGAGGGAAACCGCAGCATCATCATTCAGCAGGCGCCATAGCTGAGTCGGCACCAGCGAAGCATGGGTACAGCCGTGCAGCATCTGCGCCAGCGGCTGTTTGTCACGTACCGTGAGTCGCGCGCCGGCCAGCAGCCAGCGCCAGACGATCCCCTGACCGGAGACATGGAACAACGGCAGCGACAGCAGCCAGTCATCTCCTGCGGCAAACGGCATCAGCGCCAGCACGCCAGCCGCGCTGGCCAGATGGGCGTTGGCGCTATGTACCGCCGCTTTCGGCAGGCCGGTTGAACCGGAGGTCAACGTCATCGACACCAACCGATCGCCATGCCAGCAAGCAGCATGCTCGCCCTCGACCAACTGCAGGGTTAACATCAGTAAATTCCCCGGCAACACATCGCCATTCAGCACCAGCTGATGCTGCATGGTTAACGCGGGTAACAACGCCTGCAGCAACACCGCTGGCAGCTGCGGATTCAGCGGCAGCACCCGCGCCCCGCACTGTAGCAGCGCCAGCCATGCCAGCAGAGTTTCCGGCTGGTTATAGGCCCGGAGCGCCACGCCCTGCCCTTCCATTACGCCCTGCGCGGCAAAACCAGACGCCAGCGCGTCAACCCGCGCGCATAGCTCCCGCCAGGTCAGCGGCTGGTTATTCAGATGTAAGGCGAGGGCCTCTCCGCGCCGCTGACGCCAATGCCGCCAGGGCCAGTCGTTAAAGGTCACAGCAGCGGCTCCAGCGCATCAATGTTGAGCACCGGCAGCGCACTTTCGGGCCACGGCCGTACCAGCTGGGCGCCCATCAGCGCCAGCGTATCGAGTCCGGGGATGGTCTGCGGCGTCAGCCAGGCGGCAACCCGCGCCAGCTGGGTTAACCCAAGGCTGGACTCGATCGACGAGCTGATCACTACGCTCAACCCCAGCGCATGCGCCGCGGCGACCTGTTGCTGCACCTTCTGCAAACTGCCGGTTAGCGTCGGTTTGATCACCACCGCACGCACCCCCGGCTCGGCGACAAAGCGGAAATCCGCCTCGCGCAGGCTTTCATCCCAGGCGATAGCGATCCCTGTCTCGCGGCTAAAGGCCCGAGAATCCTCCCGCGTTTTGCAAGGTTCTTCAAGAAAAGCAATGCGCTGGCGGTACGCCGGATTAACGTATTTGGCGAACTGTTGCGCTTTGAGCGGCGTCCAGGCGCGGTTGGCATCGAGCCGCAGCTGCAGATCGGGGATCGCCTCCAGCAGCAGATTGACCACCATACCGTCGCGGACCGCCTCCCAGAGGCCAACTTTGACCTTAGCGACCTTCTCGCCGGGCATCGCCGCCAGTCTGGCGAATAGCTCATCCGGATCGCCGGAGCAGAGCGGCGCCGCGCGATAATCCGCGGCCTGCGGTAGTCCGCCGCTAAGCTCCGCCTGCGCGCAGCTGATGCCAAACGCGACGGAGGGCTGCGTGGGAAGCGGCGGCTCGGCGCCGTCGCGCCAGGCCAGTGCCCACGCTAACAGCGCCATTTGCGCCTCTTCCAGCGTCTCGACACTGAATCCCGGCAGGGGAGAAATTTCGCCCCAGCCTTCGCGTTCCCCCTCCTGCAGGCGGATGAACAGCCCGTCGCGGGTTTTTAACCGCCGCTCGCGCAGCACCACGCCCGCGTCCATCGGTATCTGCCAGCGGTAAACCTGCGAAACGCGCATTATGGATTCCGTTTAAATTTGCTGAAGTCCGGCTGACGTTTCTGGTTGAAGGCGTTGCGGCCTTCCTGCCCCTCTTCCGTCATATAGAACAGCATAGTGGCGTTGCCCGCCAGCTCCTGCAGACCAGCCTGGCCGTCGCAGTCGGCGTTCAGCGCCGCTTTCAGGCAGCGCAAGGCCATCGGGCTGTTCTGCAGCATTTCACGACACCAGCGCACGGTCTCTTTTTCCAGATCCGCCAGCGGTACCACGGTATTCACCAGCCCCATGTCCAGCGCCTGCTGAGCGTCATACTGGCGGCACAGGAACCAGATTTCGCGCGCTTTTTTCTGCCCGACGATCCGCGCCATATAGGAGGCGCCCCAGCCGCCGTCGAAAGAGCCGACTTTTGGCCCGGTCTGGCCGAAGATGGCGTTTTCCGCCGCGATAGTCAGATCGCACATCATATGCAGCACGTGACCGCCGCCGATAGAGTAGCCGGCCACCATCGCGACCACCGGTTTCGGGCAGGTGCGGATCTGACGCTGGAAGTCGAGCACGTTAAGATGATGAACGCCGGAGTCGTCCTGATAGCCGCCGTAGTCGCCGCGGACTTTCTGGTCGCCGCCGGCGCAGAAGGCTTTCTCACCTTCACCGGTCAGCACGATGACGCCGATATTGTCGTCATAGCGGGCATCCGCCAGCGCCTGGATCATCTCTTTGACGGTCAGCGGGCGGAAGGCGTTGCGCACCTGCGGACGATTAATGGTGATTTTGGCAATCCCGTCAGTCGATTTGTGATAGCGAATATCGGTATAGCCTTCGGAGCAATCGTGCCATTCAACGGGGGCGTAGAGCATTGCTTCATCAAGAGAGATCATAGAATGTCCTTCAGTTAACTTGCCAGAATCTGCGCCAGACAGGCAATCACCGCCGCCGGGTTGTCCCGGTGCGCGTTGTGTCCGGCATGGTGAATAAGATGGAGATCCGCCGCGAGCGTCTGCGCGATGGCGCGAAACTTCGCGTCGCGCTCGCCGCACAGGTAGTGAAAAGGAAAATCGCGCGCCTGCAGAGACGCGCGCAGATCGGCCTGCGCGGCAAGGGAGGTTGCCTGCAGCATCGCCGCCAGCGTCGCGCCGTTGTTCCGGCTGCGTAAGGCGACCAATGACTCACGCTGCGCGGCATTCAGCGAAGCGAAGACCGGCTGCTGATACCAGTCGGCAAAGACCTGCTCAAGCGGCTCGCGGCGAAAACGTTCCGCCCAGGCGCTGTCATTGCTGCGCCGCGCCTGCCGCGCCTCTGCATCCTGCAGGCCCGGATGGCCGCCTTCAACGATCAGCCCGCGCATGCCTACGCGCGGCTGGCTGGCGAAGTTCATTGCCACCCGGCCGCCCAGCGAGTAGCCGATCAGCCAATACTTATGTATGTTGTAACTATTAAGCGTAGACTGCAGCAGAGTATTGACCCCGGCAAAGTCCTGCACCGCGATATCCGCGGAGCCGCCGTGCCCCGGCAGATCGAGGTACAACCGCGGCCAGGCGGGAAAGGCGTCGCCCACTTTCCGCCACTCGTTGCGGTCGCCGGAAAAACCGTGCAGAAACACCAGCCAGGGATAGCCCGGCTGGCCGTTGTCGACAGCAGCGCTGAGGATCACAGGCGACTTACCTGCGCCAGCAGCTGCTGGAGGGTCTGCGCGCCGTCGGTCTCATTGACCGCCAGCTCAATCACCGTCGCCCCTGCCCTGCGCCAGGCGCCGGCCAGCGCCTCATCCAGCGACGGCCAGTCATCAGGGCGATGATAGGCCAGGCCGAACATCGCCGCCGCGTGGCTGAAATCCACGTCCTGCGGCATTAAATAGAACTGACGGCGTTCGTCCTGCGGCGTCGGCAGCATAGAAAAAATCTGCCCGCCGTTGTTATTCACCACGATCAGCACCAGCGGCGCCGACGCCTGGCGCAGCAGGGCCAGCGAGTTGAGATCGTAGAGCGCGGAGAGATCGCCAACGATGGCCAGCGTCGGTCGGGCGCTGGCGCGCTGCACGCCGGCCGCAGTGGCGATCAGGCCATCGATGCCGCTGGCGCCGCGGTTGCTGTAGACCGGATACCCGGCCGGTAGCTGCGCCAGGGCGTCGATCAGGCGCACCACCAGGCTGTTGCCAACAAACAATTGGCCCTGCTCCGGCAGATAGCCCCGAATACGCTGCGCCAGCTGCGCTTCGCCAAAAGGCTCGTTGCTGGCGACTGCAGCCTGCCACGCCTGCCCGGCAAGCTGTGGGATCACCGTCGCCCACGGCTGGCGTTTCTCCGCCGGATGTAATTCGAGCCAGCGCTCAACGCTTGAGAGCAGACGGCGACCGCGGTGCTGCGCCGGGTCGAGGCGACCGGGCAGATTATCCACCAGCCAGTATTCATCCGGCTCGCAGGTCGCCTGCCACTGGAGCACGCGTTTGCCGGTCAGGCTGCTGCCGAGTTGCACGACGATCTGCGCCTGCGCCAGCTCGCTGACCGCTTTGCAGTTGCCCAGCCACAGGTCGGCGCACGGCAGCGGCTGCCCGGTCTGCGACAGGACATCGCCGATCAGCGGCCAGCCGAGGGTCTGCGCCCACTCAGCGACCTTTTTCCCTTCCGCGGCGCTCATTCTGCCCGCCACGACGACGCCGCGTTTTTGTCGCCAGAAGAACCAGTCGCGCTGCTTCTCGCTCTCTAACTGCAGCGCCTGGCGCAGCCAGGGTTTGTCGCTCTGCCACCAGTTGCCGAGCTGCTGCTGCCACTCCACGCCGGTCTCATCCATATCGCCATACAGCGGTTCGGCGAACGGACAGTTGATATGCACCCCGCCGGCGTGCAGCGCCCCCAGCGCCTGGTCGATGGTTGAGACCAGCCAGCGGGCAGGAATATCCTGCGAGGGACGCGGCAAAGAAATCGTCTGCGCAGGATGGGAGGCAAACATTCCGGGCTGGCGGATCGCCTGGTTCGCGCCGCAGTCGATCAGCTCCGGTGGACGGTCGGCAGTCAACAGGATCAGCTTTTCGCCGGTGAGGCCCGCCTCAATCAGCGCCGGATAGAGGTTCGCGGTGGCGGTCCCGGAGGTGACTATCACCGCCACCGGCTGCCGGCTGGCCTTCGCCAGTCCGAGCGCCAGGTGGCCGATTTATGGACACAGCAGCGAGCGCAGCCCGGCCGCTTTGTTGTCAATCTCCTGCCACTCCTGCTGTGCATCAGAGCCGCTGACGATCCCCGCCCCGGCATACAGCCGCAGGGTGTCGTGGTTCACTTTCGCCGAACGCAGCGCCACGCAAAACTCGCTTTGCGCCAGTGACAGATACCCGGCGGACCCGGCGTACCATTCGCGGGAAAACGGTTCATGACGCTGAATGAACGCCAGCGCCGCCCGGCGCGGCAGGCCGGCCACCGCGGCGGTGGGCTGCAGCTGCAGCAGACAGCGGCTGTCGTCAGGCGCCGCCAGCTCGGTCCAGATGCAGCGTCGGAGATGCTGCACCTTACGCAGCCTCACCACCTGCGGCGGCAGGACGTCCAGCGTCGAGGCCTCACTCTGCAGGCGCTGGCAGATATCCTCTACTACCAGCATGTTTTCCCGCTGGTTTTTGTCGTCTTTCATCAGCCAGTCGGCCAGTTGCTGCGCCTTCGCGTCTTCCTGATGGTTCGCGACGGTCCCCGCCAGCGCTTCGGTGCGCAGCAGCGCGCCGCGCCGGCGCCACAGCCGTTCCGGCGTGGAGCCGAAAAATGCCTGCCGGGCATTGAACGCCATCAGGAAATGAAAACAGTTAAGATTGCTGCGCCGGCTAGCCGCCATGATGCTCACGGCGTCCAGCGGGGCGGCAAACTGCAGGTCGGTTGCCCGCGCCAGCACTACTTTATCCATTTCACCGGCGCTGATCGCCTTAGTCGCCCGCGCAATCATTGCCTGCCATTGAGGATAGTCGGATGAGTGGCGCTCGCTCAGCAACGGCGGTATGGCGCCGGGAGTCGCCTGAGTGGTTGTCAGGCTGGCGAGAAACGCGCGGGCCGTCGCGGCATCCTCACGCAGGGAGATATCACTATGCAGCACCAGCCGCAGCACGGCCCTGCCGCCGCACCGGCGCCACTCCAGACGCGGCAGCGCCAGGCTGCCCTGCTGCGGTTCAAACGCATTCAGGCCGCAGATACGCAGATCCTGCCGGCCGGCCTGGCGTAAAAAGCGGTTCGCCGCGTCGAGCGAGGTAAAGGTTTTTACCGCCCCCAGCGTCGCCAGTTCCTCATCGCCATTGCGCTGCTGCCAGTAAAACTGCGGCCATTGCGCCTGCTGGCCGCACCATAGTAGCGGATCGAAGGCATCATTCAGCGGAAAGGCAACATCGATAATTCGCGTGCCGGGCGAGTCTGGAAATGACTCGCCCAGGCCGTCTTGCAAACGGGCCAGCGCAGTGGAAACAGACAGCACGCAAACCTCCACGGTAGTAAAACCCCACATTATAAGGGGTTCGACGACGGAATAGCAGTACCCATGATGAGGGAGCGGGTTTTATCTTACCCGCTCGCCGGGCCAGAGCTGCGCGTGGACGAGGGTGCAGAGGAGTCAGACAGCGCGCTTTTCTCGCGCCATGCCAATGTGGGGGATGCCATCCTCATCATAGACCTCGGTCACCGGCGTAAAACCGAAGTGGGCGTAAAAGGATTGCAGGTGCGCCTGCGCCCCGAGGTAAATCGCCTTTTGCGGCCAGTGCTGCTGACAGCTGGCCAGCGCCTGCTCCATCAGCTGATAGCCGAGCTTCGCACCACGGGCGGCGGGGCTGACGATGACCCGGCCAATCACCACCGGCGCAAACTCCTCTTCGCTTTTGAGGATCCGCGCGTAGGCCACCAGTTCGCCATCGCGCCAGCCGAGCAGATGGCGATTTTCACCAACCAAATCATCGCCGTCGACATCCTGATAGACGCACTGCTGCTCTACGACAAAGACTTCACTGCGCAATTTCAGCAGCGCATACAGCTGGGGAACGGTGAGTTCACTATGGTGGAGATCCTGCCAGGTCATCATCTGCTGCTCCTTATTGATATACTGATACTTTGCGACTCGCCCTGAGGACACTGGACGATGGAATTAACTTTTTTGGGGACATCCGCCGGGGTGCCGACCCGCACGCGTAATATGACGTCGATAATACTGAATTTGCAACAGCCGACCCGCGCCGAAATGTGGTTGTTTGACTGCGGCGAAGGGACCCAGCATCAGTTTCTTCACACGCCCTACCATCCCGGCAAACTGAATAAGATTTTTATTACCCATCTGCACGGCGACCACCTGTTCGGCCTGCCCGGTCTGCTGTGCAGCCGCTCGATGCAGGGAAACTCTCTGCCCCTCACCCTCTACGGGCCAAAAGGACTCAAAGAGTTTGTTGAGACCGCGCTGCGCCTGAGCGGTTCGTGGACCGACTATCCGCTCACCATCATCGAAGTCGGCCCTGGTCTGGTGTTCGACGAAGAGGGCTATCGGGTCACCGCGTATCCGCTCAGCCATCCGGTGGAGTGCTATGGGTATCGCATTGAGCAGCATGACAAGCCCGGCACCCTCGACGCCGCCCAGCTGATTGCCGATGGCGTGCCTCCCGGGCCGCTGTTCCATCAACTCAAGCGCGGACAGCGCGTCGAGCTGGCAGATGGCCGGGTCATTGACGGCAGCCGCTATCTGGGGCCAGCAACCCCGGGTAAAACGCTGGCCATCTTCGGCGATACCGCCCCCTGCCCGCAGGCGCTGGAGATGGCTCGCGGGGCGGATGTAATGGTCCACGAAACCACCCTTGAGCAGGCGATGGCGGAGAAAGCCAATAGCCGCGGCCACTCTTCCAGTCAGCAGACCGCGGCGCTTGCCAAAGAAGCGGGGGTCGGTACGCTGATCGCCACCCACTTTAGCTCGCGCTACGATGCCGAAGGCTGTCTGCGTATGCTGGCGGAATGCCGGGAGATTTTCCCTAACACGCTGCTGGCGGAAGACTTTATGGTCTACAAGATGGCGTAAAATCCGGGCATAAAAAAACCGCCATCCCGGCGGTTTTTTATTGAGTCAATCAACTTACATCAGCGGCGTCGCCAGCTGCACGATGCTAATCAGCGGCTGCGGCCAGATACCGAGCACCAGCACCAGCAGCGCGGAGATCAGCACCACGATACCGCCGGCGCTGTACTGCCAGTTTGACGGCGCATCGCGATTCAGTTGCTCCGGCGCGCTCAGGTACAGGCTCACTGCCACGCGCAGGTAGTAGTAGAGACCGATCGCCGAGCCGACAACCACCGCGGCAACCAGCCACCACAGATGCGCATGCACACCGACGGCCAGCACGTAGAACTTACCGATAAAGCCGAGGGTCATCGGGATGCCGGCCAGGGAGAGCATCATCACCGTCATCACAGCCGACAGGATCGGACGGTGCCAGAACAGGCCGCGGTAGGAGAACAGCGAGTCAGCATCCGGGCCGCGGTACGGGCTGGACATCAGGCTGACCACGCCGAACGCGCCGAGGCTGCTGAACAGGTAACCGGCCAGGTAGACGCCCACGGCTTCCATCGACATTTCACCGCTCTGCAGGGCAATCAGCGCCACCAGCAGATAGCCGAGATGGGAGATGGAAGAGTAACCGAGCAGGCGCTTAATGTTGGTCTGGCTCAGCGCCATCAGGTTACCGAAGATGATAGAGGCGAAGGCGATCAGGCCCAGCACCACGCGTACCGCTTCGCTGTTGCCCACCGGCATGTACAGGAACAGACGCATCACTACGCCGAAGATAGCGATCTTGCTGGCGGTCGCCAGGAAGGTGGAGACCGGCGCAGGCGCCCCCTGGTAAACGTCCGGCGTCCACAGGTGGAACGGCACCAGCGACAGTTTAAAGCCAAGACCGACAATCATCAGGCCAAGACCCGCCAGCAGCAGCGGCTCGTGCAGCATGTTGTCCGCCAGGCTTTTGCCCAGCGCGAGGAAGGACAGGTTGCCGGAGTTCGCATACACCAGCGCCATACCGAACAGCAGGAAGGACGAAGCTGCCGCGGAGAGGATGGTGTATTTGATGCTCGCTTCCAGCGAACGCTTCTGGCGGAAGGCGTAACCAACCAGGCCGAACAGCGGCAGCGAAATCAGCTCAATACCGAGGAACAGCGCCGCCAGATGATTCGCACCGGCCAGCAGAATGCCGCCCAGGGCGGCGATCAGCACCAGCAGGTAGAACTCTTCTTTGTTGTCCTTGTAACCCTCAAGCCACGGGTAGGCGAAAGTACAGGTCGCGAGGCTCGCCAGCAGCACCAGACCGGTGTAAAGCATGGCGTAGCCGTCAACGCGGATCAGCGGCGTGACGTCCATCGCCCCGTTCTGGCCGACGAACCAGAGCGAGACCAGCGCGGCGTTAAGTCCAAGAACCGACAGCGTGGCATTGAGAAAATGATTGCGTCGCCACGCAATGGAGAGCATCACAACCACCACCGTCAAGCCGACGATCAGCAGCGGTAGCAGTGCGAAAGGTGGAGATGACGGTGATCGTCGGCACCACTTTATAGCTGCCGAACAGGATCATAAATTCGCCGACGAAGTTACCGGTGCCCGGCATCCCCAGGGTGGCGACAGCGAAGAACATCGACATCGCCGGCAGCCATTTAATTTTGCTCCACAAGCCGCCCATCTGGCGCATATCGCGGGTGTGCAGACGTTCGTACAGCTGGCCGCACAGAATGAACAGACCCGCCGCGGACAGACCGTGAGCAATCATCTGGATCACCGCTCCCTGATAGGCCAGCTGGCTGCCGGTGTAGATAGCAATCAGCACGAAGCCCATGTGGGACACGGAGGTGTAGGCGATCAGGCGTTTAATATCGGTCTGGGCGAAGGCCATCCACGCGCCGTAGAAGATACCAATCACGCCCAGCCACATGGCGATGGGCGCAAACTCGGCGGAGGCATTCGGGAACAGCGGCAGCGCAAAGCGCAGCAGACCGTAGGCGGCAGTTTTCAGCAGGATCCCCGCGAGGTCGACAGAGCCGGCGGTCGGCGCCTGGGAGTGAGCGTCCGGCAGCCAGCCGTGCAGCGGCACCACCGGCATTTTCACCGCGAAGGCGATGAAGAAGCCGAGCATCAGCAGGTATTCCACGCCGTGAGACATTGGGGTTTTCAGCAGATCTTCATAGTTGAAGGTCCACACGCCGGTGGCGTTGAAGTGGACGAAGGCCAACGCCAGAATGGCAATCAGCATCACCAGGCCGCTCGCCTGGGTATAGATGAAGAACTTGGTCGCCGCTGTGATGCGCGTTTTACCGTCCGAGGCTTTGTGGCCCCACAGCGCGATCAGGAAGTACATCGGCACCAACATCATTTCCCAGAAGAAGAAGAACAGGAACATGTCGATGGCGAGGAACACGCCGATAACGCCGCCCAGGATCCACATCAGGTTGAGGTGGAAGAAGCCCTGGTATTTTTCGATTTCACGCCACGAACAGAGCACCGCCAGCACGCCGAGGAGACCGGTCAGCACCACCATCAGCAGCGACAGGCCGTCGATCGCCAGATGGATGCTAATGCCGAAGCGTGGGATCCACGGCAGCACGAATTCCGACTGCCATTGCGGAATACCCGCGGATTGCGTCAGAGAATAGCCGCCCTGCATCCACAGCTGCAGGCCAAGCACCAGCGTCAGTCCCATGGTAATCAGCGCGATCCAGCGCGGCACTTTCACGCCAAAGCGTTCGGTCTGCCAGCACAGGAAGCCGCAGATAACCGTTCTCGCTCACCAGCAGGCCTTTGCCTGCGAAGCGGGAAAGGATCGCCGGGATATTCATCAACGAGTTCAGCGGATCGCGTTTCAGCAGCCAGGCAATACCGAGGAATGGTTTTACGAACACCTTGTCGTATAACCAGTCGAAGCCCCAGGCATGGAACCACCAGGTACCGAAGAAGCGGCCAGGCGCACTGTTGGCGATGGAGGTCACCAGCGTGCGTTTGCCCAGCCACAGCCATGCAGCGATCAGAATCCCGGCAATGGCGATGATCCCGGAGGCAATCTCCAGCGTCATCACGCTACCGTGGGCGAGCTCAGTGGTCTGCGGCAGTACGCCTTCCAGCGGCGGCACAATCAGCGCGCCAACGAAGGTGGATAGTACCAGCAGCACAATCAGCGGCAGATGATGGGTAATCCCCTTCCCTGCGTGCGCGTGAATTTGCTCTTTACCGTGGAATACGATGAAAATCATCCGGAAGGTGTACAGCGAGGTCATAAAGGCGCCGACCAGGCCTGCCACCATCAGATTGATATGGCCATTGGCCATCGCGCCTGCCAGAATCTCATCCTTACTGAAGAAGCCTGCGGTGATAAGCGGCAGTGCGGACAGCGCCGCGCCCCCCACCAGGAAGCAGACGTATACCAGCGGAATCGATTTGCGCAGGCCGCCCATCTTGAAGATGTTCTGTTCGTGATGGCAGGCCAGAATGACCGAACCAGACGACAGGAACAGCAGCGCTTTAAAGAACGCGTGAGTCATCAGGTGGAAAATCGCCGCGTCCCATGCCTGCACGCCCAGCGCGAGGAACATGTAGCCAATCTGGCTCATGGTAGAGTAGGCGAGAACGCGTTTGATATCGGTCTGCACCAGCGCGGCGAAGCCCGCCAACACCAGGGTGACCGCCCCGACGATACCGACCAGATGCAGCACTTCCGGCGTCATCAGGAACAGGCCGTGGGTACGGGCGATCAGATAGACGCCCGCGGTGACCATGGTCGCGGCGTGGATCAGCGCAGAGACCGGCGTCGGACCCGCCATCGCATCGGCAAGCCACGTTTGCAGCGGCAGCTGGGCGGATTTACCGACCGCGCCGCCAAGCAGCATTAGCGTCGCCCACTGCAGCGTGGTGCTGCCGTTAGCGAAGTGCTGCGGCGCCAGCTCCACCATTTCGCGGAAGTTCAGGGTGCCCAGTTCGTTATAAAGAATGAACAGCGCGAAGGCGAGGAACACGTCGCCGACGCGGGTCACCACAAACGCTTTCATCGCTGCGGCGCCGTTCTTCGGATCGGTGTAGTAGAAACCGATCAGCAGGTAAGAACAGAGGCCCACGCCTTCCCAACCGAGGTACATCAGCAGCAGGTTATCGGCCAGTACCAGAACCACCATGCTGGCGATAAACAGGTTGGTATAGGCGAAGAAGCGGGAATATCCCTCTTCACCGCGCATGTACCAGGAGGCGAACATGTGGATCAGGAAGCCGACGCCGGTAACTACGGAGAGCATGGTCAGCGACAGGCCGTCCAACACCAGGTTGAAGCCGATGTTGAAATCACCGACCGACATCCAGGTCCACAGCGGCACGCTGACCGCCTGTTTGCCGTTAGCGAAAAAGTCGACGCCAACGTACGCGGTGACCAGCGCCGCCAGGCCTACCGAGCCCATGCCAACGGCGGCGGAAAGATTTTCCGACCAGCGCCCGCGGGAGAAGGCCAGCAGCACAAAGCCAATCAATGGCAAAAGAATGGTTAAGGCAAGCATGTTCATCCACGCAACTCACTTACTGAATCGATGTTCAGGTTCTGGCGGCGACGATGGAGCTGCAGCAGCAGCGCCAGGCCGATACTCGCTTCCGCAGCCGCGAGGCTGATGGCGAGGATATACATTATCTGACCATCTGCCTGACCCCAGTAGCTACCCGCCACCACAAAGGCCAGCGCGGCGGCGTTAATCATGATTTCCAGGCTAATCAACATAAACAGCAGATTGCGGCGGATCACCAGCCCCGTCAGACCAAGCACAAACAGGATGGCCGCGAGGATCAGTCCATGTGTTAAGGGGATCATGCGTGTTCCTCCGTTTTTCGTTTGTCGCTGTCGTTCAGACGGTTGCTCAGCACCTCGCCGGCGCGCTCTTCGCGGCCAATGTGGAAGGCAACCACCAGGCCCGCCAGCAGCAGCATGGAGGCCAGCTCCACCGCCAGGACGTACGGCCCAAACAGCGCAATGCCCACTTCTTTGGCGTTAATCGCCGCACCGTCGATACCCTGGTCGTTAATGCCCAGGATGGCGTAAACGATAACCACCAGCAGCACCGCGGAGAGGATGGCCGGGCCAATCCAGATCCCCGGCTGCAGCCACTTGCGCTCCTGTTCGATCTCGGTGCCGCCCAGGTTGAGCATCATCACCACGAAGACGAACAGCACCATAATGGCCCCGGCGTAGACGATGATTTCCAGCGCTCCGGCGAAGTACGCGCCCAGCGAGAAGAACACCCCGGCAATCGCCAGCAGCGAAATAATCAGGTACAGCAGCGCATGCACCGGATTGGTGTGGGTGACGACCCGCAAGGTTGCGAGGATGGCTATCAGGCCACAGATATAAAAAGCGAATTCCATTGCCCCTCTCCTTACGGTAACAGGCTCTTGACGTCGATTGGCTTAGCTTCATTTTCCGCTTCGCCCTTATCTTTGCCGTCGATTGCCATACCCGCCATCCGGTAGAAGTTATATTCCGGGTATTTGCCCGGACCGGAAATCAGCAGATCCTCTTTTTCGTACACCAG
>PPYF01102789.1_pt1 | contig 28664 bp, 33 predicted proteins | sample 1559871 | NCBI WGS metagenome assembly PPYF01 (sample SAMN08240021, study PRJNA423297) | Human gut metagenome, whole genome shotgun sequencing project.
GAAAAGTAATGTGCATGTATCTGTTGGTGATTATATTATACAGAGTGTAAATGGAGAATTATATCCATGTAAATCGGATATTTTTGAGAAGACTTACGAATTAAATGGAGAATAGTAAATGGAAAATCTGGCAAGAAGAGAATACGACAGAGAAGTTGATAAAAAGGTAAAAGAAGAATTACAAATTGCATGTATTCCAGTTTTTGAATTACCGTGTTGGATGAATAATGAAGTAAAAACAAGATATATTGGGATACTGAATGGGTTTGTATTTTATAGAGCGTGGTCATATTGGATATGTCATGGGGATATGCCAATGGATGTTGCCAACTATATTTATGATAATTACAAAGATTTAAATATAAGAGCCGGTGGTCATTGTGAAAACGTAGAACCAGAAGCAATGTCTTATAATCCAATTTATATGAAAGAATTAAAAGAGTTGATAGACAGAGTTACATTAAAAGAATATATGGAGCAAGCAAAATATATTGTTGATGATAAAAGTTTACCAAGATTTGTAGACAGTTATCACATCGACAAACAGATTGGATTGTGTAAGTTGGCAGAAATTATTAAAGATAAAAACGTAAAGACTGAAATGATAAAATGTTGATTTTATGAGAGGAGAAAAACATATATGGACACAAGTGATTTAGCAAAGAGAATGAAAGAATATGAATCTGTTTCAAAGACAAAATTGATTAGCAGATTACCAGTTATTCTTCGGCTTGACGGAAAATCTTTTCATACGTTTACAAAAGGATTTCAGAAACCATTCGATGAAATTCTGATTAAAACAATGCAAGATACAATGAAATATTTGTGTGAGAATATACAAGGATGTGTACTTGGGTACACACAGTCAGATGAAATCACTTTAGTTTTAGTTAATTATGAGAGATTAAATTCGGAACCGTGGCTCGGTTATAAAGTACAGAAGATGTGTAGTATTGCAGCAAGCATGTGCACTATGATTTTTAATAAATATTTTGATTTATACGCAAGAGATTATTGTACATATGAAGACTGTAAATATAAATACATGGATAATATACCGAATGATGTAAATGAATATATGTGTGCATTAGAAAAATCACACAAAAAAGGTGCAATGTTTGATTGCCGAGCGTTTAACCTTCCAAAAGAAGAAGTAACAAACTGTATTTATTGGCGACAGTTAGATGCAACAAGAAATTCTATTCAGATGGTGGGACAGGCTAATTTTTCCCATAAAGAATTACAAAATAAAACATGTAATCAAATTCAAGATATGCTGCTCACACAGAAAGGTATTAACTGGAATGACTTAGATACATATTTGAAACGTGGAAGTTGCTGTTTAAAAAGGAAATATTTTGAACAATGTGAAAAGGGTAAAGAAATAAAATATTCAGAAGGATGTTCAGATCTATATGAAGACGATGAAATTGAAAAGGAGGTTTGGAGAAGTAAATGGGTGATTGATAAAGATATTCCTATTTTTAAGGAAGACGGCAGAGTGTATATAGATAAATTAATATTTGTTGGAGAATAATTTCCTTATCTACACAATAGAGTTCACGAATTCGATTGATCTCTCTAAATCCCACTTTCTTATCATTATAACGTTAAGGAAGCAAAATCACAAAATCCATGCTAGGGGCGCTTAACCAACAGTTATCTTTTGGATAACTATTCCACCTCAAAGAAGATTGTAACACAAAAGAGAATAAAGTAAAGGAGATGTTTGGTATTTCAAAATATTCAGGAAAATGTGATTGTTATGATGTTTTGATAATGATACATAAATATACATTAGAAGAACTCCAAAATAATGTAGACATATATATCGGTAAAAATACAGAATCATTAAAAATTAATTCTATGACAGATTTGATTCCATATTATTCGCATATCATTACATCAGCAGCGTTTAACAACGCAACGAGATGTGCAGCAATTAGCTTATCATTAGAGTCATGGGTTGATATTGAAGAACGTCAATTATTAGAATTTTATAAAAAAGAACTCGTAAAAATATACAATCGATGCCAACGAAAGAAAATGGAATTTGTCCCGGAAGTTGTTGTAAATGATATGAATTTATTATCAAACAATTCAGAAGTTATCATTGAGTTAGCAAGAAGAGTAAAAGAAAATGGTGTAAAGGCAAGTATAGATGGATTACATTTGATGATACAAGAATTATATCGACAAGAATTAGTAGATGAGATGATTAACAATGGATTAGATCCTGTAAATTATGGATATGGGAGATTTTGTAAAGGAATGGAAAGTGAATGATGAACAATAATGACATTGGTTTATTTGAGAAAATGTTTGATGTAAATATAGATGAACTATTACAGAAAATAAAAAATACATTTGATGAAAAAAATAAAAAAATCAAAATATTAAAAAATGAGATTTATGAATTAAAAGATTCGCATTACAGAGACAGGGAGCTTAGTAGACTAAAAACAGAACTTGATAATACAAAACAAGATTTGCGTAGAGGATTTCCAATTACAGAATACGAATTAAATAAAATTAACGAATGGAAAAGAAAACATGAAGAAGTGCATGGATTAAAAACGATCGAAGGCAGATTAGAAGTTCAGGGTTGCTGTGGCGGTGTGTATGAATATAGATTTACACCTACATCAATTGGTATTGTAGGTGAAGTTATATGTAGTAGGTGTGGTGACAGCTTTGAATTTCGGGAGTTAAATTGATGATTAGAAACATAGATAGAATACGGCAAATGTCTTTAGAAGAACTCGCACCTCCTATGAAACATTCTGGTATTCGCCAAGTGGGAAGTGTTTTGTTGATTACTATGGGGAAGGTTATAAGGAGACGATAGAAGATTGCGTCAAATGGTTAGATTCTGAATGGGAAGAGGGTGAATAAAAAATAAGAAAATTAGACAGAACAGGTGAAACTGGTATTAGTAGTGAAGGGTTAAAAATGAAAATCATCAAATATAATAACTACTCGGATATAGATATAGAATTCGAGAATGGATATGTTTCTAAAAATAATACATATCAAAATTTTAAAAAAGGACAAGTACGAAACTATCTTATTGAATATGTATTTGGTGTTGCGTGTCTTGGTCAAGGAAAATATATTTCAGAAAAAAATGATATTGTAACACCAGAGTATGAATGTTGGATTAATATGCTAAGAAGATGTTACAGTGACAAATATAAAAAGCGGTTTCCAACATGTCAAACATGGATGTTTATCAAATAATAGAGAAGAGTTGATTTGGTATATGACCGGGATCACAGATGGATGGATTAAAATGTAATAGGGAGAATATATAGATGATAGATATTTCAAAAGTAAGCTGGTTTACATTCTTGATTGGCGAATCAGAATTACATTGCAAGTCAAAAGAAGATGCAGAAATATTAAAGCATGTCTGTAAAGAAAATAGTATTAATTGTGAATGCGTTTGTACAGATTGGTGGGGTGATGAACCGTATTACTATGTAAAACGAGGAAGTCTGGTCACAACATGTTATACACTTGAAGATGATGATATTTGTAATTGTTGGACAGTGAAAGATTATATTGAAAATCATATGATAGAGAATAAGGAGAATGTTATTATGAACAAAAAATTATTGCATTAGAAGATACAGTAGAACTTATGAATAGCGAAGATTATAGAGAAAGATTTGTCGCCGAATATAAGCAACTTGTTATTCGTTACAAGACATTGAGGAATATGCTCGACAAATGGTATAAAGGTGAATTGAATTTTGAGCCAACTTGTCCACGAAGCACATATAATATGCAGATTAAAGCAATGACTGATTATATTGTAGTACTTGAGGCAAGAGCGGTTATGGAAGGAATTGAATTATAAATGAAAGTTGTATGCTTAGAAGAAGCAAAAGAGGAATATGATATTGAATGTGTCATTTGATAGGTTGGATGAACTTTCAATAGATATTGTAGAAGATAAAAAGAATGATTTTAGGATTAAAAAAGTTTTTCGTGATATAGAGAATAATAAATTAGAATATGAATCTATGAGAGAACATTTTCAACATAGTAATAGTTTTTATGATAGAAATATAAAGAATCAATGCGATATGGTATGTAACATACTTGACGAAGTAATTGAGATAATTCGTAAACATTATGGAGAATATATAATTGAAGAAATTCATAAATCAACGATGCCGTTGCAAGCTCCAGAGATTGAGACTGAAGAATATTCTCATCAAGAAATAGTAGCTTGGATCAACAAGCATAAAAAGGATTTCAAATTAGAATCGCAATACTAAAAAAATTTTATTAGAGATGTTTTAAATTATTAATAGAATAAATTCGTTTTTCATTGGTCTGATTTGGCGATTAGGTTGATGAATCCGCACACAAATAAATCCAACACTTATTAAAAACAGAATAGAGAATATATATTTGGGTGGTTAAACAGCATACCCTTGGGTTTTTGCACTCAAAAATCACTGATTACATAGAATTTGACATATTAGTTATTTCTATGTTCCGTCCGGCAGGACGTTTTAATAGATAAAAATTTTTATATTATAGGAGGTACATGCAGCATATGAGCGACAAAGTAAAACAGATGACAAATAAGGTAGTATTGACAGGGAAGGTAACGGAATTTGAAAAGAGAGTTGGAACAATTTCTAGTGGTGAAAGTAAAGGTGCACCATATATTAGCTTTAAAGGAAAAATTCAATTTGGCGAACATAAAGCTATGGAGCGTTCTTTTGAAAGATTTGTTCAGGAATACAGTGTAAGAGAAGGAAAAAAGAAAGAGAATAAAGCTTACGAAAGAACAGTTGAATGGGCTAACTCTGTGAAGTCTGTTGCTGATTCAAATTGGGAAGAAGCCACCGAGGTAAGTTTGCAGTGTTCATTTGCAACTAATGATTATGTAAATGCAGAAGAAAAATTAGTTGAGGCATTAAAATGTAGCGTTGCTTTTATTAACGATGTTGATGGAGAATATGGAGCAACGGCAGATGTAGAGGGTTATATCAGCCAGATTACACCGGAGACAAGAGGCGAAGACCAAAATGAAACTGGAAGATTGCGAGTCACAGTTTTGACCAACGACTTTTTTGGAAATATTATTCCAGTTAAAAGCATTATCGTTCCGGCAGAATTACGAGAAGCCTTTGAGGATAACTATGAAGTAGGACAGACTGCAAAACTCTTCATTACATTTGAATTACATAAAGGAGAAGAAAAACCAAAGAAAACTGGTGGAATTGGTGTGCAGAGAACTACAGATGGAAAGTCATATGTTGAGATGATTCTGACTGGCGCTGATCCTGCAATGGATGAAGATGACAAGGACTCTTATTCAAAAGAAGCAGTTCGCATTGGAATGTCAGAAAGAAAAGCAAAACTTGACGAACTGAAAGAAAAAGGATATCAGGGAGGCAAAGGAAAAAATAGTGGAAGTGTCTCAAAACCGAAAGCCGTCGTAGCAGATGGTGACATCCCATTTTAAAATTTGTGACTAGATTTAATATCTAGTCACTTCCAAACCATTGATGAAAATAACTAAATAAAAAGGAGATATAAAGAATATATGGCAGAGATTGATATTTTTAGCTTGCAGCCAAGCACAATTAGTAGAGATTTATCAGGAAAAAGTTTTCTGATTTATGGAACCAGAAAAAGTGGGAAAACTTCTAATGCAGTAAAATTTCCGAAACCGTTGGTTATGGGATTTGAAAAGGGGTGGAATATGCTTTCTGGTGTTTATGGACAGCCTATTAATAAATGGTCTGAAGCACTGAAAGTAAAAAAACAGCTTTTGTCAGATGTAGATAAAGTTGAAAAGGGTCAGAAAGATGAAACTACTTTTAAAACAGTAGTGGTAGATACAGCAGATCTGGCTTACATGATGTGTGAAGATTATATTCTTGCTAAAGAAGGTGTTGAATATCTGGATGAGACTGAATCAAAACGTGGTTATAAAGCTGTTAAGAAAGAGTTCAATATGTTTTTTCAAGAAATTGTAAAAGCAGGATACACACTTGTCGTTATTGCACATTCTGAAACAAAACAAATTAAGGAAAATGGTGAAAAGTATGAAAGAACACAGCCACTTGTAGATAAACGTGGTTTTGAAGTTCTTGCAGGACTTGTTGATGTTGTGGGATTTGCAACTAACGAATTACAGGAAGATGGCACAAATAAAATGGTTCTTACTTTGAGAGGAAATCAGTATCTTGAAGCCGGAACAAGAAATAAGTATATGTCAGCAAAGATCCCGTTCACATATGAAGCATTGAGAAAAGATATGGAACAGGCGATTGATAAACTGGAAGCAGAAGACAATGCAGTTGTTACGGATAAACCTATTGAAGTTTATAAAGACCAGTCTGAAACAGCAGATTTTAAAGAAACAGTATCTTCAATTGGAAAGATGGCAAAAGCCTTAAATGATCAGGGGATGATGGACAAGTACCAGACAATCACAAATAAATATCTTGGAAAAGGTAAGTTGGTTAGAGATTGTGATGCAACCCAAATTGATTTGCTGATGTTAATTTTAGATGATTTGAATGATTTGATTAAGGAAGAGGGAATTCTAATTGATTAATAGATAAAGGGATTCCCCTTTATCTTATTTAAAAGAGGTAGTGTAACGATGGCAAGAAAAGTAAAATGTCCTGAGTGTGGGACTTATAACGATAAAGAAAATACAGTTTACCATAATTCAAAATACTACTGCAAAATTTGTTATGAAAATAAACAGAAAGAGGCACAAGATTATAAAGCTTTAATCGCATATATTTGTGAATTGTATCAGATTGATGTTCCGACAGGATGGATGTTAAAACAAATCAAGGATTATAAAGATCAGTTTCATTACACCTATCGAGGAATAAAAACCACTCTACATTATTTTTATGAAATACAAGAGGGGAATAGTGTAGAAGATAGTTTAGGGATAGGCATTGTTCCATTTGTTTATGATGAAGCAAAAAAGTTTTACATAGATAAAAAAGCTATTAAAGATAATCTAAAAGATTGTGATATGCAAAAGGTGCAAAATAGAAAAAAAGTCATTCACATAAATCGGAATCAAGATGAGAAAAATAAGTATAAAGAGATGGCTTTGATTAATATAGAAGAACTTTAATATGAAAGGAACTATAGATTGAAAAAAAGTAAACTACTTAGTTATGTAAACAAACAAGCAATAAGAGAAGTGCTAGGAAGTTTGTTACAAGAACCTTCTCTGATTAGAGAATATAAAATTGTACAAAATGATTTCCCAGAAACCTTTCATAAATTGATTTTTGCTGCCATTAACAATTTATATAAAAATGGTGCAGAAGAAATTGATGCTGTAGCAATTGATGAATATTTATCCCATTATGAAACGCAATACCAAGTTTTTATAAAAAATGAGGGGATTAGTTTTTTAGAAAAAATACAGGAGATGGCTTTGCAGAGTAATTTTAAATATTATTATGACCAATTAAAAAAATTTTCTTTGTTGCGAAGCTATGTTGAACATGGAATTAGTGTAGAAGAATTTTTTGATCCTGATGAAATTAATCCGGAAGTTATAGAAAAACAGCGTAAGCAATTAGATGAATATACGATACAAGATATTATCAATCATTACAAGAAAAAACATTCAAGAGTGATTGCACCTTTTTTAAACACCGAGGGACAGGATTCTAAAAAAGCAGGAGTTGGAGGACACGAGCAAAAAGAAAAATGGAAACAGGATACTGCATGGGGAATTGGATATGCTAGTGCTTATCTTACAACTGCTTTACATGGTATTAGAAAAAGACGTTTTAATATCAAATCTGCTGGAACGGGTGTAGGAAAAACCAGAACTTCGATAGCAGATATTGGATATGCATGTTCACCATATTATTATGATAAATCTCTTGATAAATGGTGTGAAAACCCCAATGGTAAATCGAATGGTGGATTATATATAGGAACAGAGATGGAGCTGCTTGAAGAGATTGATCCGATATTATGGGCTTATATTGCAGATGTCCCACAAGACCATATTGAATTTAATTTGTATGAAGATGGAGAAGAGGAGAGAGTAGACAAAGCAATTGATATTTTGGAACATGAAGCAAATATTTGGTTTGAATATGTCCCGGAATATGATGCGAATACTTTGGAAGAAATTATTGAAACACACAAGTTAGAACATGATATTGAATATGTTTGGTTTGATTATATTAGTGCAACAGTAGAATTAAATAGCGAGTATGCAGCAGAGTCAAAAACAAAAATGGTCGTAAGAGAAGATCAAGTGTTGGCAAATTTATCTAAGAAACTGAAAAATTTCACAAGGAAATTTGACGTATCAATTGATTCTTTTACTCAGGTAACAGGTGATTTTAAGAATGAAGCAAATCGAGATCAAACGATTGTAAGAGGGGCAAAGGCAATTATTGATAAAGCAGATGGAGCAATGATTGCAATGCCACCAACTGAAAAAGAATTAAAGAAAATTGAACCAATCACAAGAGAGTTAATAAATAAACCAACTCCTAATTTGGTGTATTCATTATATAAGAATCGTGGTGGGAAATGGAATAAAATTAAAATTTGGCTATACATAGATTATTCAACTATGAGAGTGCATGATTTATTTGTAACAGATTATGAATACAAGCTGATTAAAGATATGGAAAAAACATATATAGATGTTAATGATGAAGAATATGCTTCTACGAAAGCCAACATAAATCCAGTAGATAATTTGGAGATAAAAGAAAAAGAAGAAACAATTGCATTTTAAGGTGGTTGTAATGATAGATAAAGATTGTTTGTTGGAGCGTATAACAGAAGAACAAATACTTGATATTTTAAAGAGCTTTGGAGCCTTACCATATGGAACATTTAAACAAAACGAGATTTGGTTTAAAACTATTTGTCACGGTGGAGATTCACATAAGTTATGTTATTTCCGAGATTCTAAAAGTTTTTATTGTTATACAAATTGTGGGAAGATGTCTCTTTTCAATTTAATAATGAAATTGAGAAATTGTAATTTTGGAGAAGCCATAAATTATGTTGCAAACGTTATGGGCATTAGTAACCGTCACGGATTCTCCAATAGTCTTCCCAGAATAAATCAAGAGTTATCGATAATTGATAAATATATTGCAATAAGAAAAAGAAAAATTGGTGAAATAAAAAATTTACCTTCGATAGATGAAAATATTCTTAAATATTTTGAAGATGATGTATTCTTTGAAGGATGGATAGATGAGGGGATTAGTATTGAAACTATGAAGGAGTTTGGTGTTTGTTGGTATGAAAGTGAAAAACACATCATTATTCCGCATAGGAATTTAAAAGGGGAATTAGTAGGAATACGAAGAAGAAGTTTACAAGAAAAAGACCAGAATAATAAGTATATGCCGGAAACTATACAAGGGAAAACATATACGCATTCTCTTAATATGAACTTTTATGGATTAGATAAGCATCTTAAAGGAATAAAGAAAACAAAAAAAGTTGTTATTGTTGAATCAGAAAAAAGCGTTATGTTAGCTCATCAATATTATGGAGAAGATGCCTTTGTTATCGCAACTTGTGGTTTTAATATATCTAATTGGCATAGAGATATGTTATTAAATTTAGGGGTTGAAGAAGTAATGTTAGGATTTGACCGAGATTATGACTTAATGGCTTTCGAGAAATGTGAAGAAGATAATCCAGAATACAAAAAATGTCAAAGGTATGTAAAACGAATTAATACTTTAGCACAAAAATTAACACCATATTTTACTGTTTATATCTTATACGATTACGAAGGACTTACAGGATTAAAGTGTTCGCCTTTTGATTGTGGCAAAGAAATTCTTGAAAAAATAATGAAACAAAAAATTGAGATAACTACTAATACTGTTATAGAAAGTGGGAATTAATTGGGAAAGAAAGGTGAAGAATAGATATTGAATAAACTACTTTGGAAAACAATTCATCAGTGTGAATTTAATAAAGAAGATGATTATTTAGCGAGAATATTAAATCAAGCTGGAATTGAAGATATATATGAATTTTTGCATGTTAATAAATCACATACACACGACCCATTTTTATTAAAAAATATAAAAGTAGGGGTTGATTTATTACATAGCAATTTAAATAAAACAATTTTTATTAAAAGAGATCCAGACGTAGATGGCTTTACCTCGGCTGCATATTTAAATGGTTTCATTTCAGATATTGCGCCCGATACAAGAATTATTATAGGCGGAAGCTATCAAAAAGAGCATGGATTAAAAATTAGTGATATTGAAAAATATTGTGATGAGCTTTCATTGATTATTATTCCGGATGCAGGTTCTGGCAAAGAATCAGTAAATGTATATAAAGAGATTAGAGAAAAATATAATATACCTATTTTAGTTATTGATCACCATGAAATATGTGAAGAAACGATGAATTATGCGACAGTAATTAACTGTAAAGATGGGGAATATCCTAATAATACATTGTCTGGTGTTGGAGTTGTACATAAATTTTGCTTGGCTTATGCTACAAAATACGATATAAATCCGAAAGTATGTGAATATTATCTTGATTTAGTATCTTTGGGAATGATTGCTGATTCAATGGATATGAGGAACTTAGAAACACGCTATTATGCATTAGAAGGGATAAAAGAAGAAAATATACACAACTTACTTATTAAAGAGCTGGCGATAAAAAACGAGGATGAAATGAAGCTGGGGTTTACACTTAACAATATTGGATGGGTTATCGCACCTAAAATAAATGGAGTTATACGTTATGGCAAAAAAGAAGAACAGGATGACTTATTCAGGGCAATGTGCGGAGTAAAAGATGACAGAGAATATCAGCCAAGAAGAAAGAGCAAAAATGATCCGAAACCACCCGTTGAAATCCATTCATTACAAAAAACAATGGCAAGAGTTTGCACAAATGTAAAACAGAGACAAGACAAAGATGTGCGCTTATATATGAATGAATTAGATAAAGAAATTGTGAATAGAAAACTTGATAAAAATAGTGTGATTATCATTGATGCAACAGAAATAGTCGATAAAAAAACAGTAACAGGATTAGTGGCAAATAAACTGGCAGAAAAATATTATAGACCAATCGTTATTTTGAGGGCTAAAGATGACAAGACTTTTGGCGGCTCTGGTAGAAATTATGATAAAGGAATTGTCAAGGATTTCAGAAACTTCTTAAATGAAACAGAAGTATTTGAATGTGAAGGACACCCCTCGGCTTTTGGTGTTGCGATTAAAAAAGAAGATTTACCTATAGCTATTGAACGATGTAATCAAAAGTTAAAGTTAGAAGACTTAGTGACAATTCATCAAGTGGATTATGAAATAAAAGCAGATCAACTTACACCTCAAACAGTGCTGAAAGTAGCAAATTCTTATGAGATTTGGGGAAAAGGTGTACCTGAGCCATCTTTTGTAATTACGAATATTGTGATTCCGGCAAAAGATATTATAGGGTATGGAGACAATAAAGGATTTATTCGATTTACATACAATGGGGTCGATTATGTTAAGAAGTATTGTTGTAAGGGCGAGTGGGAAGAAATGACTCTTCGGGATAGAAATGTCTTGGGAGAAAATAAAAAAACGCTTTCGCTTACAGTTATTGGGAATTTTGTTTTAAACGAGTGGGAAGGACAAAGATTTCCACAAGTTAAGATTAAATTTTTTGAAAGTAACGAATATATACAAGAGAATAAAAAAGTAGATATAGATGATGATTTTCTGTTTTAAAGAGGTGAGAAAATATGAGTTATGTTGGGTGTCATTGTCATGATGAGCGCAGCAATTTTAGAGGTAGAGATGCTTTAATACGAACTACGGAGTTAATTGATTACACACATGAACTGGGATATAAAGGAGTTGCGATAACAAACCATGAAACGATTTCATCTTCATTAGAAGCTAATAAATATATTACCAGCAAAATGAAAGAGGAAGGATGGGAAGATTTTAAGGTTATTAATGGTAACGAAATATATCTATGCAAAGACCTGCAAGATGAGAATGACAAACCTAATGTATTTCCTCATTTTATTTTATTAGCAAAAGATAGAGTCGGATTTGAACAATTGTGCGAATTATCTAATATAGCATGGATTAACAATTCATTTTATAACGTCATGATGCGAGTGCCCACTTATTATAAAGACATAACGGATGTCATTGGTAATAAAAAAGGACATCTGATTGCGTCTTCTGCGTGTATAGGTTCTACATTAGGGAGGATGTTATTACTATTTAAAGATACACAAGAACAAAAATATTTTGATATGTGTATTCGTTGGATTCAGCGTATAGTCGGTATTTTTGGACAAGGTAATTTCTTTTTAGAAATGCAGCCTTCTCATGGAGAAGAACAAATTTTTGTTAATAATCAAATTTTGAAACTTTCTAAAATTACTGGTGTAAATTACATAATTACTACAGATGCACATTATTTAAAAAAGGAAGATGCAAAAGCTCATTCTGCCTTTTTGAAAGCACAAGATATTGAACGAGAAGTAGATTCTTTTTATGCAACTACTTATGTAATGTCAGAAGAAGAGATCCATTCTTATATGGATGATTATATCGGGTATGATGCGGTAGAACGAGGATTAAATAACACAATGCTTATTTACGATATGGTGGAATATTATGATTTAACGAAACCACTGCACATTCCTTATATACCATTGAATCCTGTTGAACCACCTCAGCAAAATGAATTTTATTCAAAAGTTCCATTATTAGAAGAATTTAAAGAATCCAAAGAACCATCTGACCGACATTTAGTGACCAGATTAATAGAGGCTTTTGAAAAAGATTCTCAATTTAGAAACCCGGAAACCTATGAAGCTGTTACGGTTTGTATGGAATCAATTAAAGCTAGTTCAGAAAAAATGAACGTCCCATGGTCTGCATATTTGCTTCAAATTGCAGACTATGTGGATATAGCATGGACGAAGAGTTTAGTATGTCCGGGGCGTGGTTCTGGAGTAGGTTTCATTTTACTTTATATGTTGGGAATTACACAAATAAATCCTTTAAAAGAAAAGACAAAAACTTATCCGTGGCGCTTCTTGAACCCAGAGCGAGCATCAGTATTGGATATTGATGTAGATGTTTGCAGTAGCAAACGGGACGAGGTTATTCAAGCAATTAAAGATAAGTATGGAGAAGATAGAGTAAGCAAAGTATTAACTATAAATAGAGAAAAAAGCAAAAGTGCTATCCAGACAGCAGCACGCGGTTTGGGAATTAACGATGATGTAGCTATCTTCTTGTCTTCGCTGATCATATCGGATAGGGGACAATTAAGAACTCTTAAGCAAATGTATTATGGAGACAAGGATTTTGCTCCAGATACAGAATTTAAAAATGAAATGGATAAGTATCCTGAATTGTGGGAAGTTGCTCAAAAAATAGAGGGTGTTTGTAATGGATGCGGTTCTCATGCAGGGGGAGTAATTATTGTTGATGAACCATTTACAAAGACAACCGCTTTAATGAAAACGAATTCAGGAGAGGTAATCACACAATTTGACCTGCATGAATGTGAAGATGTATCTTTGATTAAGGTCGATTTGTTAGCAACTGAAGGAATGGACAAAATTTATACATGCTTACAACTTTTGGTAAAGTATGGTCATGTAAAACAGTATCCTACCCTTAAAGAAACTTATGAGAACTGCATTGGTATTTATAATCTTGAACGTGATGATAAAGATATGTGGAAGATGCTTTGGAATCGAGAAATCATGTCGTTCTTTCAAATGGAGAAACAAAGTGGTATTCAAGCAGTATCTTTAACAAAGCCAGAATCAGTTGATGACTTAGCAACAATAAATTCAGTTATGAGACTTATGGCTGCTGATGGCGGTGAATCACCATTAGAAAAATATGCAAGATTTAAAAAGAATATTCTTGAGTGGTATGAAGAAATGGATTCATATCATATTACAAAAGAAGACCAAGAGATATTAAAGGATATTTTGAGTGTGTCTTGTGGAATTTGTGAAGCACAGGAATATTTAGTTCTTTTAACAATGCATCCTAAGATTGGTGGCTTTTCATTGGCATGGGGGGATGCATTAAGAAAGGCAGTGGCTAAGAAAAACCCAAAAGCTTTTGTAAAGTTAGAAAAAGAGTTTTTTGAAAATGCAAGACAGAAAAATTTAGACAAAAATCTTACGAATTATGTATGGAATGTGTTAATACGAACTCAGCGTGGTTATGGTTTTAACAGATCGCATACACTTGCATATTCATTAATTGGATTACAGGAGTTAAATTTGTGTTTTCGTTATCCGATTATTTATTGGAATACAGCAAATCTAATTGTTGATTCTGGAAGCCTTGGTACAGGTGGAAAGAAGACAACGAACTATGGAAAGATCGCAACTGCGATTGGTAAATTGCAAAATAGCAATACAAAAATAGAACTGCCGGATATAAATGAAGCAGATTTTGGTTTTAAACCAGACGAAGATAACAACACGATTATTTTTGGATTGAAAGGTATCTCTGGTGTTGGTGATGTAGAAACAAAAGCCATTATTGAAAATCGTCCTTATACAAGTTTAAATGATTTCATAAATAAAATGGAGAAGTATAAAACAGAAGCAAAAGAAAATAAATTTGGTGAAAGCACAGTAATCACTTTAATTAAAGCAGGAGCTTTTGATCAGTTAGAAAATAAAGATCGGATTGAAATTATGGCTGATTATATCAAAAAAATTTCAAAGCCTCTTAATAATTTGCAAATTGACAGCATTTTAATTCTACATGAAATGGGATTACTTACAAATGAACAAGAACAATTTGAGTTACGTTTGGTACGTTTTAGAAAATATATATTTAATAGCGATTTTTTAGCTGATAAACGTGGAAAATCTGTTAATACATTTTTTTATAGATTAGACCAGAGATTTGCAGAACCATTTTTCTTTGAATATTTTGAAACAAACATGCAGGAAGAAAAAGATTATGAATATGATGAACAGGGAAATATATTAGTAAAAAGAGGTAGCATAGATAGAGAGTTCAATAAGCTGGTAACCCCCTTTAAAAAGAAAGTTCTTTGTTCTAAAGAAATGCTCGAAGCAATTAATCACAAAAGATTTTTGGATAAATGGAATGAAAAAGTAGAAGGAAATATTTCAAAATGGGAGATGGATTCTTTAAGTTTCTATTATCATGAACATGAATTAGCCCATGTTAATAAGGAGAAGTATCTTATTTCTGATTTTGAGTCTTTGCCGGAAAAACCAAAAATTACAGAATATTATGTATATCGAGGAAAAGAGCGCCCACGTTTTAAACTTACAAGAATTTGTGGAACAGTGCTAGATAAAGACAAAAATAAGCACTTCATTACACTTCTTACTACTGATGGTGTAGTAACAGTGAAGTTTTATAAAGGGCAATTTAGTTTTTATGATAAACAGATATCAGAGTTAAACGAAGATGGCTCAAAAACAGTTTTGGAATCTTCTTGGTTTAAAAGAGGGAATAAATTATTGATCACAGGCTATAGAAGAGAAGATCAGTTCGTTCCAAAAAAATATGTGGATTCGGCATATAGACATACTTTACAACTTATTACAGATATAGACGAAGAAGGAAATCTCAAACTGCAATCAGAAAGAGTGGGTGAAGAAAACGAGTAATATTATAAAATTTGAAGGTAATTTAAATCGAATATTATTTCCCAAGTATCCAGAAATACTTGGGAAAGACAATGATTTTGGCATTGTAAGTTGGAATCCGGTAAATGTGTTGGAAGGGGAACCAATCATAGATTCTTGGGGAAGTCTTATTGTAAAAGGAATATATTCAGAAGAACTTGACTATCACAAAGATTATACTATTATCGCAAAAGAAATTTATGATGAACAACGAGGCACACAATATGAGCTTATGTTCATAGGTGAATCACTGGATTTATCAAAAGTTAAAAATCAACGGGGTTTTTTAAAATCCTTTCTTACTGATGGACAAGTTGATGAAATGTTTAAGGTTTTATCCAATCCATTGGAAGCAATAGAGAAGCATGATATTGCAGCTTTAAAACGGGTAAAAGGAGTTGGCGATCATATTGCTAACTGTATTATAGAAAGATTTGAAAAAAATAAAGATGATTGCGAAGTTTATATTGAATTAGATAATTTTGGTTTAACGCCAAATTTTATACAAAAGTTAATTCAGAGATACAAAAATCCTCACAAGGTAATTGAAATTGTAAAACAAAATCCTTACCAGTTAAGCTTTGATGTGGATGGGATTGGTTTCAAAACAGCAGATGATATTGCCATTAAGGGAGGTATTCAAAGAAAATCTCCAGAGCGTATCAAGGGATATATTAATTATATACTAGATAATTTAGGGCAAAATGGAAACTCATATATAACTTCTGGAGAATTGACTTCATATATATTTGAAGAATTTGGTGGGAGAGATAATATATTAGATATTTATCAAGATAAAAATGGGTGTATTATTGGGAATAATATTAATGATGCAATTAATTCTTTAAAAGAAGAGAATATCATTATTGTAGAAGATCATGAAGAAAAGTCTCAACGTAGGGTTTATTTAAAGAAATATTATGATTTGGAAAAAGAAATTAGTGAGCATTTAAAAAGAATTGCTAATGCAGAAAATAAATTTAATTATGAAAATTGGGAGGAAATCGTAAGACAACAAGAGCATAAGCAAGGATATCGGTTTACAGATGAACAGATAGCGGGGATTAAAACAGGACTTGATAATCAAGTGTGTTTTATCACAGGTGGCGCTGGAGTTGGTAAGTCTAGTCTTGTGTCCGGTATATTAGAATCATTAAAAGATTACACATTTGCTCAAACTGCCCTAGCAGGAAAAGCATCCGCAAGATTACAAGAAGTAACAGGTGAAGAGGGATTTACTATTCATAGACTACTTGGTTTTAATCCTTCGCTTGGTTTTACATTTAATGAAGATAATCCACTAGAATATGACATTATTATCCTTGATGAAATATCATTAGTTGGCGGAGAGATATTTTTGTCTTTGTTAAAGGCAATTCCAAATGGAAGTAAGTTAATTATTCTTGGAGATATGGGACAATTAGAATCAATTGGTTGCATGAACCTTGCTTTTGACTTATATAAAAGTAAAAGTATTATCACCATTGAATTGACTAAAGTACATAGGCAAGCACAAAAATCCGGAATTATTACTACATCTCAACAGATTAGAAAAGGACAACCCGTTTTAGAGAAAAAGTATACGGGGATAAAAACATTTGGAGAATTACAGGATATGCACTTTGATATAGAAGATTCATGTAATACAACAAGGGAACGTACTATTAAATGGTTCAAAGAGAAATATGAAAGTGATCTTGTTAAAAATATCATGGATATTCAAATTTTATCTCCGTGTAAGGAACGTGGAGATGCAAGTGTATTCAATCTTAATCAAGATGTGCAGGAGTATGTAAACCCTCATGATAATGGCAAAAATGAAATAAAGGTAAAGTTGGGAAAAGATAAAAGTTATTATCTACGAGAGGGGGATAAGGTCATGTGTATTAAAAACAACTATAGAATCCAAGGAAGAAAGAAAACAGGAGTATTCAATGGATGGTGCGGAATATTAAAAACAATTGATAATGTCTTGGGCTTCCACGAAGTATACATTCCCATGATAGACGATACGATGATTTTTAGTACAAGTGATCTAACCAGTGGTGTCGTTTTAGGATATGCTTCTACAGTTCATAAATATCAAGGTTCTTCAGCGAAAGTTGTTATAGGAGCTTTTGATAATACAACACCTCCGTCAATGAGAACAAGGGAATTGCTTTATACATTGTGGACAAGAGCTGAGAAAGAATGTATTACTGTTGGACAAAATAGTGCTATTTACAATGCTGCACGAAATAGTGGCGTGACGGATAAGAATACTTTTTTGGTAGAGCTATTAGATGGAAAGGAGATGTAAATGGGAAATTTAGAAGATATTTTTGGTAGTTATTTTGATGTATATAAAGTGGGTGATATACGATGAATAAAGTTAAAATATATTGTACTCGTCCACGGTGGGCGAATACATATAAAAATATAGGTTTTTTTAGATTTTATATTTTACCTTCTATACAAATAAATAAAGACGATGTATTTGAAGAAAATTTGTTTAATATAGATTTTAATTGGTTATTCTGGGATTTCTCAATTTGCTTTGATAAGAAGAATAGATAATGAAGAGGTATATTATTTGATTAATTTGAAAAATATGCGTTTAGGAGCTGTCAATAAAAGTGTTACAGGGGATTTAATGGAAGTTGTTGAATATGAAAATTCACAAAATATCAAAGTAAAATTCTTAGATAAATATGGTGCAGAAGTGAATACTGCGTGGCAATACTTTGAATCTGGATATATAAACAATCCGTTTGGGAAGTATGTTGGTGGCGTAGGAATAAGTGGTGATTGTTGTATTAAGGACGAAAACAAAGATATTTTACCCGAATATAGAACGTGGGCTAATATAATAAATAGATGCTATAATAATAGCGGAAGAGATAGAGATGAAAGATATATACAATGTTATATAACAAAAGAATGGATATATTACAAAAATTTTTATGAATGGATACATACTCAAGAAAATTACGAAAATTGGATAAAACTCAATAAAAGATCTATTGATAAAGATATTTTACTTAAAAATAATAAATTGTACGCCCCTGACAGATGTTGTTTAGTTCCTTCCTATGTGAATAATTTGTTCACTAAACATAACAAGAAAAGAGGAGAATGTTGTATAGGCGTATCTTTTCATAAAAGAGATTGCGTATACACTGCAACATGTCACAATCCATTTACAAATAAAGCTGATCATTTAGGATATTTTCAAACCGAAAAAGAAGCTTTTTTAAAATATAAAATACATAAAGAAAATATTATAAAGCAAGTTGCAGAAGTTGAATATGAAAAGAAAAATATATCAGAAAGATGTTATAAAGCAATGAAGGGTTATGTTGTAGAAATAAATGATTAAGGAGCTAACTATATATATGGCAATATGGATTACTGGCGATATACATGGAAATCCAAGTAGATTATCTACCGATATTTTCCCGGAACAGAAGAAGATGACCAAAAAGGATTATGTGATTTTGCTAGGTGATGTGGGTTTGGTTTGGGATTATAAAGGAGAAAGCAAAAATGAGAAATATTGGCTTGACTGGTTGGAAACAAAATCGTTTACGACATTATTTCTCGATGGAAATCATGAAAATTTTAATCGTTTGAACACCTATAAAATAGAGAAATTTTGCGGAGGAAATGCAAGTTTCATCCGACCATCTGTTATCCATCTGAAACGTGGACAAGTGTTCAATTTGCAAGGAAAGAAGTTCTTTACGTTTGGCGGAGCAAAGAGTCATGATATTAAAGATGGTATTTTAGAGCTGGGAGACAAACGCATCAAGAAATGGAACAAAGATTATAATAAAATGTTCCGAATCAACGGCGTTTCTTGGTGGAAAGAAGAGTTACCGTCACAAGAAGAGATGGATGAAGGAATCCGTAATCTGGAAAGAGAGAATAATAAAGTAGATTATATTCTTACACATTGTCCACCGACATCTGTATTAAAACAGATGAATAATAATTATAGAAGTGATTATCTAACTGATTATTTACAGACAATAAAAGAAAACATTAAATATAAGAAGTGGCTGTTTGGTCATATGCACGTGAACGAAAATTATCAATGGGATAAAGCAGCGTGTTTATATGAACAAATTGTGAGGATATTATAAGGCGAGCTTGAGGACGCGGTAGTATATAAACAGAATGGAGAATGATTATATGAAAGGTATTATCAAAATTGAAACAATTCCAGAAACATGCAATGATTGCTTCTTGCATTCATATGCAATCGGATGTAGATGTAGAAAAAAGAAATATGAAGGATATAAGACTACATGACCAGAATGGTGTCCGATCGAACGAAGAACTTATCATAGACAGAGTTTGGAAGTAGACAAGAAAAGAGGAATTTTATGAGTAAATTATTAACAGCAAAAGAAGCATATGAAATCGCAATGGATTCCCAAAAAAGATCATATAAAAAACAATTAAAAGACTGTTTGAAGTCTATATTAAAATTTTCAAAAGATGGAAGAACTACAATTTTATTTTTGGATCTATATAAACAAACTGTTGAGCATTTAAAATCTCTTGGCTATATTATTGAAATTGAATATGAAAAGGATGATCGTATATATAACGTTTCATGGGAAGATAGTATGGAGGTATGTAAAATAGATGCGTAAAGTTGAAAAAATTAAATGGTTTGTAAGAGAGCTAAATAAACACAGAGATGCTTATTATAATGATTCAAGACCAACGATTTCTGATGCAGAGTATGATAAAATGTTTGACGAATTACGAAGTCTTGAAAACGAAACAGGAATTATCATGAGCAATTCTCCTACTCAGACTGTTGGATATGAAGTAAAATCAAAACTTGAAAAAGTAAAACACGAACACCCTATGTTGTCACTTGATAAAACAAAATCAATAGAAGATTTAAACAGATTCGTCAGTGATAAAGATGCCATTGTAATGTTAAAACTTGATGGATTAACGGTAGCAGTTACATATGAAAATGGAATTATGGTCAAAGCGGAAACGAGAGGAGATGGTTCAGAGGGAGAATTAATTACTTCAAATGCTAAGACATTTGTAAATCTGCCAACTACGATTCCGTATAAAAACAAGTTGGTTGTTTTTGGTGAGGCAATAATTACTTACGATGATTTCAAAACAATCAATAATAAGTTGTCTGAAGAAGAGAAATATAAGAATCCTAGAAATCTTGTATCCGGTTCTGTAAGACAGCTCGATAATAAAATTTGTGGAGAGCGAAATGTTAAATTTATTGCATGGAGATTGGTAGAGGGTAGTGATAGTAATGATTTTTATAATAGATTATTAGAGTTAAAGAACTATGGTTTTGATATTGTTCCAGCAACTTTTTATGATAACAAAAAGATTGAACAGATTTTGGAAGAAGCACATCAAGTATCTTGGAATAAAAAATTACCAATAGATGGCTGTGTAATTTCGTACAGAGATATTAAGTATATGGATTCGCTTGGTGCAACTTCTCATCATATGCGAAGTCAGTACGCATTTAAATACACCGACGAAGAAGTAGAAACTACATTATTAGATATTGAATGGTCAATGGGAAAATCCGGACAGCTTACGCCGGTTGCTATTTTTGAATCTGTAGAACTAGATGGAACAACAGTCAGTCGTGCTAGTATACACAATGTAAGTATTTTAACAAAACTAGATTTACAAATTGGAGATACAATTACTGTATATAAATCAAATCAAATCATTCCTCAAATTCGTGAAAACTTATCCGCAAAAAATAGGAAGAGTTCTTATATACAAATTCCATCATATTGTCCAGTCTGTGGACATCAAACAGAAATTGTTAAAGATAATGATACAGAAGTCCTCATGTGCGCCAATCCATCTTGTAAAGGGAAACTTCTTGGAAGACTGTCACATTTTGTATCTAAAAAAGGTATGGATATTGATGGACTATCCGATGAAACTTTGAAGAAATTCATTGAACTTGGATGGGTAAAAAATATTTTTGATATTTATTGTTTACCGGAGCATTTCAATGATCTATCAAAAATGGATGGATTTGGGGCAAAATCAGTAACAAAATTGCAAGATGCAATTGAAAAGAGTAAAACGACAGACCTTCAGCACTTCATTGCTGCGTTGAGTATTCCTAATATCGGCATATCACAGTCAAAAGAATTATGTAAGGTATTTAAAACATGGGATGATTTTTCTGCAGCAGGATCCGGTAATTATGACTTCTCACAACTTGAAGGTTTTGGAACAGTATTAAATAGTAACATTCACACATGGTTCGACACGATGTATAAAGAAGATCAAATTGATCAACTTGCAAGAAATATTACATTTACAGATAATGAAAATAGCATATCCGCAGAGATACTAAAAGGAAAAACTTTTGTGATTACAGGAAGTCTGGAGCACTATAAAAACAGAGAAGAACTGAAATCTGTAATAGAACGAAATGGTGGTAAGGTTTCCGGAAGTATAAGTAAAAACACGTTTGCACTAATTAATAACAATATTAATTCAACATCTTCTAAAAACAAAAAGGCTAATTCTTTAGGAGTTCAAATTATTTCTGAAGAAGATTTCATTCAATTAATTTCTAAATAATTGAGTATATTGTAATATGCTCGATTAACACATATCAAAAATAAAAATTCCCAAATAATTAAATAAGGAGAAATTATGTCGTTTATAGTTAAACAGCCAAATGGTTTATATTGTAAATTTTCTACGATGTTCGACTGCCCTGTGCGTTTTAACATGACGGAGGAGGAATATATAGAATCTTGTGTGGAACGTGCAAAAAGAGAAGCTATTGATGTGTTAGAAAATCATCTAAAACCATTTGACATGATGATAGAAAAATTTCAACCCATTAACGTAACGGTAGAAGAATTTAATAAAATTTTAAAAGAGATGGGTTATAAAAAAGAATATAAGGAGTAATAAAAAATATGTACTTTAAAGTAAAATTAGGAAATTCTAATAACGCTGCTTTGTTTGTGTCTGTCTGTTCGTCATTTGAACCATATATAGATTATAAAATCGGTAGATATACAGTAGATGCAAAATCAATTATGGGAGTGCTTTCTACATCTTTGGATAAAGTAGCAACTGTAATTATTAACACAGATGACGAACATATTATTAAGTCATTTAAAAAAGATATTAATTTATGGATAGTGGAGGGGTAAGTTTGAAAATTCTATTAGAAGACATCAATGACGTTACTTGTTTCGTAAACGGCGGAAATTTCTATGAAGGGGAAATTGAAGTAGCACAAAAACGATATAGGATAAATGGAAGAAGCTTTATAGGAATGTGCAGTATAGATCTAACAGAACCAATCGATGTAAGGATTATAACGGAGAATCCGGTTTCAAAAGAAGATTTTTATAAATTTATCAAAAAGTGGGAGGTGAGAGAGTAAAGTGTTGATGTTTATAGGAACGATTCTACTACAAATTATAAACTTGCTACTTATTTTGTTTGGGGCAGTTTTAGTAATTGGATTATTAGCTGTAACAATAGTCTATTGTTGGAATAATAGGATGAACATAAGAGGAAGAAGTAGAAAAAGGAGAATGGATAATGATTAAATTTAAAAATACAGATGTTTGGGGATTTGAACATGCGTTACGGGGAATGAGAAATCCAATGAATAGTTGGAATAAAAGCGATAGCAAATATTGTGGAGACTTCGATGACTGTGAGAAATGTAATCTGAGAATAGATACTTGCGATGCATATCTTATCGGAGAAAATGATATGAATTTAGCACACAGACTTATCAAAGGCGGAAGCGAACATAGAAAATTCTTACGACAGATTTTTGTGTCTGTTGATATTACTGCGCCTATTTACTGGTGGAAAGAATTCGATACTTACAAGGTGGGTACTACAGCAAATAGCACAAGTACAATGCATAAAATACACGCCAAGAGATTTGAACGGGACGATTTTAGCATCGAACATCTTAAAAATTGTGATGAAGAACATTGGATGGTTTGTATGGATAATATTATTTCTTCATTAAATGTTGCAAGAGAAAAATATTTAGAAACAAAAGAAAAAAAATACTGGTGGCAAATGATCCAACTTCTTCCTAGCAGCTACAACCAAACACGTACCATCACAATGACATATGAGAACCTACTTAATATGTATCGGCAAAGAAGAAATCATAAACTAGATGAATGGTCTATTGGATTTATAGATTGGATTAAAACACTTCCATATTCTGAAGAATTAATTATGTATACAGAAGGAGAAAATAAATGATTGTTTTACTTGGAAAGACTTGTAGTGGCAAAGATACAATCCTAAACAAACTTGTAAAAGATTATGGGTATTTTAAACTAACAACTTACACGACTCGCCCTATGCGTAAAGGTGAAATTCAAGATAAAACATATCACTTTGTTTCAGAAGAAGAGTTTTTGGACAAGCTGAATTCAGAGTTCTTCTTAGAACATAAAAAATATGAAACGGCTGAGGGTGAATGGTATTACGGTTCTGCAAAAGAAGATTATGAGAACGGTGACAATAACTCAGTTATCATTCTTACACCAAATGGATTTGAAGCATTAAAAGTGTACATTGCCAGACAAAAAGTGGATATTGATATTGTATCAATATATATCTATGCAAATAACAAAACGATATCTAATCGCTTAAAGAAACGTGGAGATAAAAAAGAAGAAGCTGATAGAAGAATTAAAGCGGACAGTGTTGATTTTAAAAATGTCGTTGACATAGTAGATAAGATTTTTTACAACAACGAGACAAATGATTTGGATGAAGTAGTCAAGAAAGTTCATGAATACATTAAATATAGAAACGAGGATAAAAATTGAAAAAGAAAATGTACTTAGCTGGAGCAATCGGTTGCTATAAAGACAATTCTGAAAAAGCTATGCAATGGAGAAAAAACATTTGCAGAATTTTATATGAGCGTGGGTGCGAAAGCGAGTGGGAAGCTTTTGATCCGACAAAATATTATAATTATTGGAATCCTATCCATAAAACCGAAAAAGAAATTATGCGGTTTGAATTTAATCGAATTAAACAGTGTGATGTTGTACTTGTGAATTTAAAAGACATTAACATATCGATTGGCACATCTGACGAATTATTATTTTCATATCTTAATGGAATTCCTATAGTTGGGTTTTGTGAAGAGTCTGATTATATTGATCTCATACATACTTGGAAAATTGAACAAATTGATAGGATTGAAAGCGGAAAAGACGCATTACAAAACGCACTGGATTATATCTTAAATTATTATTCATAAAACGGAGGAAATAAATAAACTTGATTAATACTAGCGGAATGCTAATGAGACAATTAGAAAGGATGCGTGATGAACCTATAACAGCAATTTTAGATAATAAAGAATTTGTAATAGAGAATATTATTCATGTAAAAGATTATACTGACTCGCCGTCATCTCATTTGGCATTAAAAATTCGTGACGGTGGGGAAGGTAATATTAAAAGATAAGAATGTAGGAGGTATATGTTTATTGAAGGTTATTAAAAGAGATTGTACAGAGGTCGAGTTTGACAAAAGTAAAATTTCTAATGCTATTTTGAAAGCAATGAGAAATGGCAGTGGTATTATTCGTCCTAAAATTGCCGAATCTATTGCTGATGAAATTTATAATGAATGTAAAAATAAAGACGAGGTAAGTATTTCTGAAATTGAAAGTCTTGTTTATGATAAGTTGATTTCAAAAAAACAGAGATTAACAGCAAAGGCATATGAGGGATACAGAAGTATTAGAGAATTTCAAAGAGAAAATTTAAATACAACAGATGAACAAATTGAAGAACTTCTTTCTGGATCAAGTGATTACTGGAATAATGAAAATTCAAATAAAAATCCAAAATTGCTAACAACACAGAGAGATTATATGGCAGGAATCTTGAGTACAGATATTACACGAAGGTTTCTTTTGCCACCTGAAATTGTACAGGCACATGATGAAGGTCTTCTTCATTTTCATGATGCAGATTATTATGCACAAAATGCAATAAGCAATTGTTGTTTGATTAATTTAGAAGACATGTTACAGAACGGTACATGCATTAATAAAGTTACAATTGATAAGCCACATAGATTAATTACAGCTACTACAATCGCTACACAAATTATTACAGCAGTAACCTCTAGCCAGTTTGGAGGTGCTACTATCACCTTAACACATTTAGCACCGTTTGTAAGAGATAGCTTCAACATTTATTTTGAAAAATACAAAAAAAGAGGACTTAATGAAGAACAGTGTAAAAAATTTGCTAAAGAAGATATTAAAAAGGAAATTTCAGACGCTGTACAAACATTTAATTATCAGTGCAACAGCATGACAACAACAAACGGACAAAGCCCATTTTTATCTGTTTGTATGTATCTTGGAGAGACTGAAGAATATAAAGAAGAGCTTGCAATGCTTATTGAAGAGTTTTTAAACCAGAGATTAACTGGACTAAAAAATGAAGTTGGTGTATATACAACACAAGCGTTCCCAAAACTTCTGTATGTTTTGGAAGACGCAAATGTATATGAAGATTCTCCATATTGGTATCTGACAGAATTGGCAGCTAAATGTACCGCAAAAAGAATGGTTCCAGATTATATTTCAGAAAAAATAATGTTAAAAAATAAAATCGATAAAAATGGCAATGGAAATTGCTATCCGTGTATGGGTAAGTGAAAATGCAGCCCAGGATAAACCGATTGAACCTTGCTTAAAGGGTGTGTGATTTGTATAAATCATGCTAACGGATAAGTCTTATAGAGAAGAGATTCAGTGACATAAGATTAGTACCGTGCCAACCCTATTACAAATAGGAAGTGTGTATCGACTAATGGTGATGAGTGTAGCCATGTAGGGTGGGAGATAAGCACCCACTCCAAGCAGTCGGCTCTGTGAAGAGAGTAACGGACTCTGAGAGAATATATAGTCAGTGTGTATAGTGATATACAGTTTAACGTTCAGAAGTTTTTTAACTCCATATGTAAATACAAATGGAACGGCTCAATATTACGGACGTTTTAACCAAGGTGTTGTTACTATTAATTTAGTTGATATTGCATTGTCATCTGGTGGAGATGTTAATACATTTTGGACTATTTTTGATGAAAGAACAGAATTATGTCATAAAGCTTTAAGACTTAGACATAAAAGACTTGAAGGAACTGTTTCAGATGTTGCTCCAATTCTATATCAAGATGGAGCATTCGCCAGATTAAAAAAGGGAGAAAAAATTGATGATCTACTCCATAACGGATATTCAACAATTTCTCTTGGATATGCTGGTTTGTATGAGTGTGTAAAATATATGACTGGTAAATCCCATACAGATAACGATAAAGGAACAGCGTTTGGTCTTGAAGTAATGCAAAAATTAAATGACAAATGTACAGAGTGGAAAATAGCGGAAAATATTGATTATAGCTTATATGGAAGTCCAATTGAATCTACTACATATAAATTTGCAAAGTGTTTAAAGAAAAGATTTGGAATTATAGATGAAATTACAGATCGTGATTATATTACAAATTCATATCATGTTCCTGTATTTGAAAAAATTGATCCATTTACTAAGCTTGATTTAGAAAGCCAGTTTCAGAAATTGTCTCCGGGTGGAGCGATCAGTTATGTGGAATGTGCAGATTTAACGAAGAATACAAAGGTTGTATTAGAAGTTGTAAAATTTATTTATGACCATATTATGTATGCAGAATTAAATACAAAATCGGATTATTGTCAGCAGTGTGGATACGATGGTGAAATTAAAATCATTGATGAAAATGGAGAATTAATTTGGGAGTGTCCTAATTGTGGCAATAGAAATAAAGACACAATGAATGTAACACGGAGAACATGCGGATATATTGGAACTAACTTCTGGAATCAAGGACGTACAGAAGAAATTAAAGAACGATATGTTCATGTAGACGATCACGAGTCGGAGGTATAGTTTATGAATTATGCCAGTATTAGAGAAATGGATATTAGTAACGGAGAGAGCATTGGTGTTGCTCTCTTCGTACAAGGCTGCCATTTCCACTGTCATAACTGTTTTAATCAAGAAACATGGGATTTTAATGGTGGAAATGAGTGGAATGATGAAATAAAGGATAAATTCTTAGAATTAATTAATAGACCATATATTAAACGGATTACTATCCTTGGCGGCGAACCTTTAGCGAATGAAAGTGTAGAAAATATATTAGATTTAGTAAGTGAAATCAGAGTTTTATTTCCAGATAAGTCCATCTGGATTTATACAGGATATACATTTGAAGAAATACAACTGTTGTCTAAAGGCTTAGATCAAGAATCAATGAGGTTTAATAAATATAATAAAATGCGTCAAAACATTCTCGAGAACTGCGATGTGCTTGTGGATGGAAGATATATTGATGAACTAAGAGATATCACTCTTAAATGGAGAGGTTCATCAAACCAGAGAGTCATTGATGTGAAAAGATCGTTAAAACAAGGAAAAGTAATTTTATGGGAAAATCAATAATAAAGAAGATTAGTAATGAGGTATATTACGAAGAATATTAATTTTATAAAAGTTTAAAGGAGAAAATTATATGAAGCAGCTTAAACTACATAAAGAATGTACACACGACAAATTAGTAAAATTTGGATTTAGAAAATACGGCTTGAGTTATAAGCTGTTTCTTCCACTGTATAAATACAAGACATATGATGTGATTATTGTAGAATTTTTGGTATCTACGATAGACCATTATATAGGATATGATGTAATAGATAATAATACGGGTACATTATATTTTCCATATTATTCAAATGATAATATTCATAATTTAGTTGAACAAAAAATTACAAAAAGGATAGAAGAAATTTTTGATGAGTTAAATAATCAAAACATTATTACAATATAAGAAGAGGTGAAAATGAAAAAACGAATTGCAAATGCAATATTATTTTTGACCAGTATTATAT
>PPYF01621509.1_pt1 | contig 28645 bp, 26 predicted proteins | sample 1559871 | NCBI WGS metagenome assembly PPYF01 (sample SAMN08240021, study PRJNA423297) | Human gut metagenome, whole genome shotgun sequencing project.
TTCAAATCTTATCCGAAATTGAATCACTTGTTGCAGGAAGGCAGCGGCAAGGCGACTCCGTTTGAGTATAGCCATGCTTCGCCCGTCCCGGCATATGTTATGGATGACATTGCCTCCTTCGTGCGGGGCAAGCAGAATACTCTTTGATTGGTACTTGGTTATATCAAAGTAACTTCAATCATAAATCGTAAATTGTTAAATAGTAAATAAATAGTGGCTAAAAAAGAAACTTCAACCAAAAGCTTTGTCCTCCGTGTGGATGCTGCAACGATGGATGCCATTGAAAAATGGGCAGCCGACGAGTTCCGTAGTACCAATGGACAGCTTCAGTGGATTATCGCTGAAGCATTGCGGAAGAGTGGGCGGATGAAGAAGTCCAAGAATCCTCCTCCGTCTGAAGAGAAAGCAAAGGAGGATTAGTAATAACAGATTCTAAATCGTAGATAATATGATTAATCTTGGTCCTTATTCCGGCAAGAATTGCCCTAATGTCCGTTTCCAACCCACTGTGCTTGACCGTATTCTGGAAGGTACGGCCCTGCTTATCGTGCTCGTTACGTGGATTAGCATTTCGGGTGATGAACATCATTCTGTTGTTAGTGCTTTTGGGCAGTGTTTGGGGCTTGTATTATGCATTCGGCAAACTCCTGCTCCTTGTCTCGTTTGTTTTGTTGGGGGTGGCATTTATAGGGTACTATATACTGGCGTTTAAATATAAGTAGCCTTACAGTCTGTTTAATAGTCCTTTTTACCACTTACCCTCCTTTCTCATCTTTATTTGTTGTTATAAATCTGCCATTACCTACTAATGGTTACTTTTTCTCTTCTTTTCGTAATTTTTAGGTATTGTTCTCCTTTTTAACTACCTCTACCTTTGCCCCAATAAAATTTAAGATAAAAGATGAGAAAATTAACAGGCTTATTCGTTTTATGTTTTCTGCTTTCTGCCAATGCTTTGCAGGCTGCTGAACCTGAAAAAGTTACTTCTGCAGCAGAGAGTACGGAAATTTCAACAGACAAAGAGAAAAAGGAAAAAGTAGCGAATGATGGCGACAACTACAAGAAATTCCGTTTCGGTGGATACGGTGAGTATGAAACGGAGGTGGAAAAGGGTGGCGAAGTGGCTATCGAGCAATTCCACATTACCCGTTTAATTGTTCCACAATTCAACATACGTGCCGGTCACGTCATTGTCCCGGTAGGATTGACCAACGCCCATCATGAACCAATCAATTTCTTTGGAACTTATCGGCCGGAAGGAGAGACAACCATCCTTCCTTCTACGTGGCATGAAAACGGACTCGAGTTTTTTGGTTCTTTTGGAAAAGGATATGCCAGCTTTGATTATCAAGCCATGATAGTGGCCGGTCTGAATGCCAATGGTTTTGACCGTAACACCTGGATAGCAAGTGGCAAACAAGGCATCTTTGAAGAAGACAACTTTACTTCACCGGGCTATGTGGCTCGTCTGGACTACAAGGGGGTTCCGGGGTTGCGTATAGGCGCTTCGTTTTATTACTGCGCTGATGCCGGTTCCAATTCTGACAAAGCGGATACTTATTCGTCTACCGGTAAGATTCCGGTAAGAATCTACACGGCAGATGCCCAATACCGTAATAAATATGTGATTGCCCGTGCCAATATGGTATACGGAAATTTGGGCAATTCAGCGAAGCTTAGTGAGGCAAATACCAAATTGTCGAATAAATCTCCTTACAGCCGTATAACCCCCATTGCAAAGAATGTAGTCAGTTATGCAGCCGAGGCCGGTTTGAATATCAGCGCTTTCTTCAAAGGAAACAAGAAAGTTCCGGTTATCTACCCCTTTGCACGTTATGAATATTACAATCCGCAAGAAAAGGGAGAGGCTAGCCAGATAATGGAGAAACGTTGTCAAGTAAGCATGTGGACTGCTGGATTGAATTGGTATGCCTTGCCTAATCTGGTGGTAAAGGCTGATTACACCACCCGCCAAATCGGAACAAACAAGGTTTTCGGAACTGGTAAGTATAATAGTGAAAATGAGTTTTCGATCGGTATTGCCTATATCGGTTGGTTTGTCAAGAAGTAGATGAATAGTAATCAATTAATTTTATACAAATGAAGAAAAATTTCTTTTATGCGACAGCTTTGGTATTAGGGCTGGCATTTACGGCTACTGCTTGTAGCGATGATGATGACAACAGTACAGTTAATCCTGCTGACATTGAGTATAATTCGGAGAATGCAGCAAGTTGGCACAACTACATGAGAAATGTGGCGGCTTTGTTGAAGACAGATGCCACCAATCTTTATGATTCTTGGAATACGAGTTATAAGGGTGGGGCAAGTTTTGCAACTTCCTTCAAAGCTCATAATGGTGCCTATAACTTTTCAAGTGCCTGGAACTGTATAGAGCAGGTTATCGACGGTTGTGTTGAAATCTCCAATGAGGTAGGTGAGACGAAGATTGGTGATCCATATAATAAATATATGGCAAACAATGTTACAGAGGCCCTCTATGCTGTTGAGTCATGGTATAGCTGGCATTCCCGTGATGATTATACCAATAATATTTACTCAATCCGCAATGCCTATTACGGCTCTTTGGACGGTAAGGTGAGCGACAAGTCAATTTCAAAATTGGTGGCTGGAGCCAATGCGGAGTTGGATACGAAAGTGTCGGCAGCTATCACTACGGCAGCATCGGCTATTCAGGCTATTCCCCAACCTTTCCGTAATAATATCAACAGTCAGGAAACGGTAGCGGCTATCAAGGCTTGTGAAGAACTGGAAAGTGTATTGGATAAGGAGTTGAAACCTTATATCAGGGACAATAGCACCATTAACAGCAATGAAGCACTTGACCCGATTGTTGAAAATTATGTCAATGTTGTGGTTTTGCCTACCTATAAGGATTTGAAGGAGAAGAATAGTACGCTGTATGACGCTGTGGTGGCTCTTGCCAACAATCCCTCTAACAGTGCTTTTGAGACGGCATGCAATGCTTGGATAACAGCCCGTGAACCTTGGGAGGAAAGTGAGGCGTTCCTATTTGGGCCGGTGGATGAGCTGGGGCTTGACCCGAATATGGATAGTTGGCCTTTGGACCAGAACGCCATTGTCCAGATTCTGAATTCCCAGAAATGGGGCGATTTGGAATGGAGCGAGGGTGATGATGATGCAAAAGTTGAATCTGCCCAAAATGTACGCGGATTCCATACTTTAGAATTCCTGCTTTTCAAGGATGGCAAGCCTCGTACAGTTAAATAAGAATTATTTATAAACAATACTCAAGAAGTAAAGGGGGGGATTTGGAGAATCCTGCCTTTACTTCTTTGGCATGTTTGGATATGCCATTATTAAAAAGTAGATAAAGATGATGAATCATTTAATGAGATATTCATGTCTTCTCCTTTGTTTGTCGGCAGGTTTGACTGCTTGTGATGATGATGGGATTGACGTGTTGGATATAGAGATTCCTGAAGGATACGCTCTGTCTGCCGGAACGTCCACAATCTTCATGAATTCATCCAAGGCCTATGATTCACCGGCAGATTGGGTGTCGGGTGTTTACAACAGTCGCTTTAATGATGGTGACGGGCTTTACGATGATGTGCGTACGAGTAGCAATGGTATGGGAGGGGGGCTTGGCCCGGTCTATGCGGGGTATTCTTGTGGCAGTTGTCATCGTAATGCCGGCCGTACCAAACCGACGCTGTGGAGTGAAGGCGGATCGGGTAGTTACGGGTTTTCCTCGATGCTGGTTTATATAAGCCGCAAGAATGGTGCGTTTTTTCAGGATTATGGCCGTGTTCTCCATGACCAGGCCATTTATGGAGTGAAACCGGAGGGAAAGCTTTCTGTGGAGTATACTTATGAGACTTTTACCTTTCCCGACGGAGAGAAGTATGAACTTTGCAGACCGGCTTATTCCATATCCGAATGGTATGCTGACAGTATAAAGCCTGAAGATATGTTCTGTACGGTGCGTATCCCGTTGAGACATGTCGGTATGGGGCAAATGATGGCTTTGGAAGCTACGGAGATTGAAGCGCTTGCTGCAAAAAGTAATTATCCGGAGTATGGTATAAGTGGCCGTTGCAATTACATTACCGAACGTGGTGTGAGAAGCTTGGGGCTGTCGGGAAATAAGGCTCAACATGCGGATTTGACTGTTGAACTTGGTTTTTCAAGTGATATGGGTGTTACCAATAGCCGCTATCCGGAAGAGATATGCGAGGGGCAGTCCCAGGTGAATCAAGGCAGCATGATGGGGCTTTCTTATGCCCAGTTGGATGTTTCTACAGAAGATATGGAAGATGTTGACTTGTATATGCAGAGTCTTGGTGTTCCTGCACGGCGTAATGTGAATGACCCGCAGGTGATAAGGGGAGAACAGAATTTCTATAAAGCCAAGTGCCATCTTTGCCATGTCACCACGTTGCATACCAAGCCTCGGGGCTCCGTGCTGTTGAACGGTACCCGTTTGCCATGGTTGGGAAGTCAGACAATTCACCCCTATTCGGATTTTTTGCTGCATGATATGGGCTCCGAAATTATGGGAGTCGGTCTGAATGATAACTATGTAAGTGGGTTGGCGCGTGGCAATGAATGGCGCACTACTCCGCTTTGGGGTATCGGGCTTCAGGAAAAGGTAAACGGACATACCTACTTCTTGCACGATGGTCGTGCTCGCAATCTTGTTGAAGCCATAATGTGGCATGGGGGAGAGGGAGAAGCATCGAAAAATCTCTTTAAGAACATGAGTAAGGATGACCGTGATGCCCTGATTGTATTTTTAAATTCACTTTAGAACTAATAAGCTTTATATAAAAAGTAATTATGAAGAAATTTTTATATGTCGCCATGCTGGCTGTTTTGCCTTTGACCGCTATGGCGCAACATGAGGAAGATACGGAGAATGGTGTAGTGTCATTGGCCGGAAGAGAAGGTTTTACCATTGAAACAAAGAAAGGTGATTTTGTTTTCAAGCCTTATCTGTTGGTACAAACGAGTGCTAATTTCAATTGGTATGATGATGAAGGCTTGGATAAGGCTTATAACCAAGATAATATTGCCAATTCGGGTTTTTCCATTCCTTATGCCGTACTTGGCTTTACTGGCAAGGCTTTTGGAAAAGTAGCTTTCAATCTGTCCATCAATGCTGCTGCAAGTGGAGGAGCGCTGTTACAGCAGGCGTGGTTTGATGTACAGCTGAAAAAACAATTTGCGATTCGTGTCGGAAAGTTCAAGACTCCATTCTCGCATGCCTATCTGACAACTCTTGGCGAAACACTGCTTCCCCAGTTGCCGGTTTCTCTGACGTCTTCTGTAATTTTGCCTTATTCGTTGAATGCCGTGACGCCTAATATCGGTACGGGATTTGACCTGGGTGTTGAAATTCACGGTCTGGTGGCAGATAAGTTCGGTTATGAAGTCGGCTTGTTCAATGGAACCGGAGCTTCCGTGAATACAGCTTCAAAGACGATGAGTGATGACTGGCATATCCCTTCATTGCTGTATGCCGGACGTCTGACTTATATGCCCAAGGGGGTGATGCCTTCCACACAAGGTAATCCTAACCGTTTGAACGAGGATAAGATATTATTCGGTCTTTCGGGTTCTATCAATGTGGAGAGTGAAAATGAGAGTACCAATGATACCCGTGTGGGGTTGGAATTTGCCATGTTGAAGAACAAGCTCTATCTGGCGGCTGAAGCTTATTATATGAATGTAGGTTTCACCAAACGGCAAAAGATAAATGAATCGTATAGCTTTTTAGGCGGTTATGTGCAAGGTGGTTACTTTGTCGCTCCCCGCCTACAGCTTGCCGCACGCTACGATATCTTCAATCGTAACGGTACGGATGACGACGGTTTCCTGAATATGCCTGCTGTAGGTATGAATTACTTTTTCAGAGGATGCAACCTGAAATTGCAGGCAATGTATCAGTATGTAGCCCGTTGGGGACACGACACGCAGCTCGACCGTGATAATGATAATTTAGGTCTGGCCACTCACTCTGCCACGGTGATGCTTCAATATACATTCTAAATGAAGTCAGGAAAGGATTCGTCTATGAAAAAATACATTCTTTTCTTTTTTCTGCCCGTGCTTCTTATAGGTCTGCATGCATGCGATGAGGGGAGAATTTATGAGAATGCCGTAGTGGCCACGGGTGAAGGACGCACAGTGAAGATGACAGGCCGGATTAGTGGTGTGGATAAGTGGTCGGGCGACTATAGTGTGGTAGTGGCAGGATTTGATGATGAAAGCGATTATGCCATTGTTTCAAAGGTTGTTCCGGCATCCGAATCGGATAATGATGAAATCCAGTTGACAATGTCCGGCATAACGGATGAGGTGACAACTGTCGAGCTATGTGTAATCAATAAGTTGAGGAAGCGCATTGTCAGTTTGGTGGCAATGGAATGTACTGAAATCGCTGATACTATACTTATGGATGCAGGAACAGTTGATGCAAGTATGTACAATGCCATTCAACAAAAAATATTCAATGCCACTTGTACGGCTTGCCATGGTCTTAGCACCACTCCGGGTGGTGGCTTGAATCTGCTGGAAGGACATAGCCATGCTGATCTGGTCAACCGGGCTTCAACGACGGTGGACGGTAAAATGAGGGTTATGCCCGGTAATGCGTCAGAAAGTGTCTTGCATCTCATATTGGGTACGGACATCAGCTCGGATTGGCGTATAGACCATTCTCAGATGATAACCTCATCTGATATGCAGTCTTTGATTGGCAACTGGATTGACGATGGTGCACAGCCGTAATAATGATGGGCCTTACTGGTAATACCGGTACTTTTTTGAACAACAACGACTAATTGATATTTAATATGAAAGATAAACAACAACAAACTAATCAATCGGAGAATACCTTAACCGAAATCTTTAAATATGAGGTAGAAGCGGGTGTTTCGGAATATCATGTAATGATTCATGCCACCAGACCGGAAGCGACTTATGAAGAACAGCTGAATGCGGTGGTCGACACTTACTGCCAACTGCGTGAAAGTGAACTACAAGGTGCTGTTGCCATCTTTAAACGCTACTTTCTAAGTGACGCCGCCAATCAGGCAGATATGCTACTGGCGCTTTCGGCAGAATGTTCGGATTGTGCACTCTCCGTGGTAGAGCAGCCGCCGTTGAACGGTACAAAGATTGCACTGTGGGTCTATCTGCAGAAAGGTGTGGAAACACAGGTGCTTCATAACGGATTGTTCGAAGTGAGACATGGCGCCTACCGTCACCTTTGGGGAGGCGGCTCTTTCAATCGTGCTGCCAATTCGGAATACCAGACCCGTCTGCTGTTGAATGACTATGTGATGCAGCTGATGGAACAGGGCTGTAAGCTGGCTGATAATTGCATACGTACCTGGTTCTTTGTACAGAACGTGGATGTGAATTATGCCGGAGTGGTGAAGGCGCGTAATGAGGTGTTTGTTACCCAGGACTTGACGGAGAAGACTCATTATATTTCCAGTACCGGTATCGGTGGCCGTCATGCCGACCCAAAAGTGACGGTTCAGATGGATACTTATGCTGTAGATGGTTTGAAATCTGAACAAATTCACTACCTTTACGCACCGACACATCTGAATCCCACATACGAATACGGTGTGAGTTTCGAGCGAGGTACGTATGTGGATTATGGCGACCGTCGCCAGGTGTTTATTTCGGGTACTGCGAGCATCAATAATAAAGGTGAGGTGGTATGTCCCGGAGACATTCGCAAGCAGACGGAACGTATGTGGGAGAATGTGGAGGCTTTGTTGAAAGAGGCTGGCTGTACGTTTGATGATTTAGGACAGATGATTGTTTATCTGCGGGATGTTGCTGACTATACCGTGGTCAAAGGAATGTATGACGAGCGTTTTCCGGATACTCCGAGAGTGTTTGTATATGCTCCCGTATGTCGTCCGGGTTGGCTGATAGAGATGGAATGTATGGGAGTCAGGTCTTTAGAAAACAAGGAGTTTGCTCCATATTGATTTTTTACTTTTAATTGATAGCTCTTAATTGAAAAAGTTTCTCATAGCTGTTTATGGTTGTTTGCTGCTCATGCTTGCTGCAACTACGTTTGTAGAGCAGACGTGCAGTACGGATTTTGTAGAAAAGCATGTTTATCATACGATTTGGTTCTGTTGTTTGTGGGGAGCCCTTGCTGCGATGACTGTTGTTGTGCTTGTAAGACTGCGGTTGTGGCGGCATCTCCCGACGTTGTTGTTGCATGGCTCCTTCCTCGTGATTTTGGCGGGAGCCATGACTACGTTTCTTTGTGGCCGGAAAGGATATGTGCATCTTACTGTCGGCAGTGAGGTGAACTGCTTTTTGGAACAAGACGGCAGGCAGGTTGTAGAGTTACCGTTCACCTTACGTCTGGACAGTTTCCGGATTGAGTACTATCCGGGTACGGATGCTCCTGCAGATTATATCAGCTATATTCACGGTGAGACGCCCGTCTCCATGAACCGTATTCTTTCACGGCAGGGGTTCCGCTTTTATCAGTCTTCCTTTGATGAGGATATGCAGGGGAGCTGGCTGACAGTGAATTATGACCCGTGGGGGATAGGGATTACCTATAGTGGATACCTCTTGTTAGGTGTCTCCATGCTCTGGATGCTGGTCAGCCGGGGAGGAGAGTTCCGCAGGCTGCTGAGGCATCCGTTGTTGAAGAAGGGAGGAATGTTTGTCCTATTGTTGCTGTGTCTGGGAAGTGGGGTACATGCGCAGAAGAGAAGCCTTCCGGCACTGGCACGCAAGCAGGCGGATAGTCTTGCCCGTAAGCAGGTGATTTATAATGACCGTGTGGTTCCTTTCAATACCCTTGCGCGCGATTTTGTACTGAAACTGACGGGAAAATTGTCTTATGGAGGCATGACGCCGGAGCAGGTGATTGGCGGATGGCTTCTGCGTCCGGAGGTTTGGCAGAATGAGCCGATGATTTATATCAAAAACGAGGCACTCCGTCGCCTGCTTCATTTGGAGACACCCTATGCATGTCTGGCTGATTTGTTCGACGGTGAGAAGTATCGCTTGCAGAAGTTCTGGAAGGGGAAGCAAGACCATCATCGGAAAATGACTTCTCTGGAAAAGGCCATTGTAGAGGCGGATGAAAAGGTGGGACTGATTTTGATGCTCCAAAATGGTACATTGATTCGTCCTTTGCCGGAAGACGGGAGTGTGGAGCCTGTTTCCGATACTAAAATACAAGCCGAATTGCTGTATAACCGTATTCCTTTCAGCAAATTGCTGTTCATGTTCAACCTTACGGTGGGGATGCTGGCTTTCTTCCGTCTGCTGTATCGCGGCCTGCGCCGTTCGTCGGCATTGTCAGACTCTTCCGGTAGGATTGTAGCGCTCTCTTTCTCTTCGCGTTTGGCAGATACTTTTTTCCCGTTTTCTCTTTATGCGGCGTTTCTCTTTCAGCTCTTCGGGTATGGTCTGAGGTGGTACATCGGCGGGCGTATCCCGTTGGGTAATGGATACGAAACGATGCAGTTCATGGCATTGTGTGCGCTGTTCCTGGCTTGTCTGTTTCGGCGGCGCTTCCCGTTTATGGTGCCTTTCGGTTTTTTGCTGTCCGGTTTTGCCTTACTGGTGTCCTATTTGGGACAGATGAATCCCCAAATCACTCCCTTGATGCCCGTGCTCGTTTCTCCGTGGCTCAGTACGCATGTGTCGTTGATAATGATGTCTTATGCTTTGTTTGCCTTTATGATGCTGAACGGCATACTGGCATTGTGTCTTCGCCGTTCAGCCCGGATGTTGATGCTGCTCAGCCGATTGCTGCTTTATCCCGCCGTTTTCTTTTTGGGAGCCGGCATTTTTCTGGGTGCGGTTTGGGCCAATGCTTCTTGGGGGCGTTATTGGGCTTGGGACCCGAAGGAAGTATGGGCGCTGATTACCTTTATGGTTTATGGAGCGGCGTTCCATGCGCGCAGCCTGCGCATTTTCCGCAGTCCGTTATTCTTCCATATCTATATGGTTGCCGCCTTTCTGACAGTCCTGATGACCTATTTCGGGGTGAACTACATCCTTGGAGGAATGCACAGCTATGCCAATGCCTGATTTACGGGTGGTTCTACCTATTTATGATGACTGACTTGTTTTATTATACCTAATTTAAGTGATTGCGTACTGTCTGCCGATGCCCTATCTTTGCAACATCAGATTTGAATGAATTAGTTAGTCATAATTACGTAACCACTTTTATGAAGATAAAAGGATCCCCGCTTCCCGATGTGATATCGTGAAGCGGGGATTTGTGTATGGCGTGACGGATACTGTGGGTAAGGTTGGATAAGGATACTTGTGGGGCATAAAGAGTCATAGGATGGGGAGGGATGACATAGGGGATGAGCTTTGTCTTCAGGCACAAGATAAACCTTAATCAATAGGCAGAGGGCTTTTCCCGTATGGAGGAGCATACTTTTGCAAGGGATTCATCCGGTTTTTCCCTATAGGCCGCAGCGGGTAGGGAAACGGTTGCCGGAAGAATCTTATAGAGAGTCCTTGATGTCGCTCAATTCTACCAGCTTGTTGACAATAGCGTAGATGGTGAGCCCTGCCGGAGAATGTATCTGCAGTTTGCGTGCAATGTTACGGCGATGGGTAATGACGGTATGGATGGAGAGGTAGAGTTTGTCGGCGATGGCTTTGTTGGTCATGCCCTTCACAACGCAGGTGATGATTTCCTTTTCGCGCTGGCTCAGGGTTTCTTGTTCGCTGTCTTTTTCCTCTTCCTCCTCGGTGTGTAGCAAGTGGTTGATTTTGGAGGCGATGACATCTACGTCATCGCACATGGCGAAGTTCTCGTCATATTCCTTCAATATGTTGTTGTCGATGACGGAGCATACCATAGCAATGTACTTGATACCGGATTTTCCGTGTTCTGCCTTGAAGGCGGGCAGGTCGAACCAGCCACCGAAAGTGGGGTTGATGATGATAATGTCTGCCGGATGCATGTGAATGTAGTTCTGCAGCGATTCCGGAGAAGAAACCTCAATAGGGTGTGCATTCAAGTTGGGAATACGCTTCAAAACAGCCGTCAGGCCACTCCGGATGATGACCGAAGTTTCTGCAATGACAATCTTCAAAGAAGTATTATTGTTCATTTTTCAGTTTCCTTTCTATTTGCGCTACGGCGGGAACAAACATATAATCTTCTACCTGGCAGTGGGTGGCAAGGTCTTGTTCGCAGTTGAATATATCGAACAAGACCGCATTCAGGAGATTGTTGTTCTCCTTTTCCGGGTAGTATTTGATGATGATGTTCTTCAGCTCTTTCAGTTTGGTATCTATCTGATTATGTTTGCTGGCAAAAGTGGCGATGTTGTATTCATCCGATAGGTTGCCTTGGAGTAATTGCTCTACATAGGTGAATACGGCCTGGTTTTCATATTCCATGTGGCGGCGTACTTCCTTGGCATATTCATCGAAGAACTTCAGGATGAGGTAGGCTACATCGTTTGTACTGGAACAATCGATGGCTTCGATGAGTTTGCGGCGGATGGCCGGCAGGTTGAAGTCGAGGAAATATGTGTGGGCACGCTTCAGATAATCCATAAGGGCGGGAATGGAAAAATCACTTTCATTACCGCTGTAAGAGTATTGTTCTTCGCTGATAAAGTTGGCTACGGCGAGGAATGTAGGGCAATCGACGCCTTGTGCTTCGCAGACGTCCTTCACGCTCTTGTCTCCGAATCCTAATGACAGTCCGAAGCGGCTCATCACCATTAATAAGGAGTAATTGTCACAGATGAGGTCACTCATCTTGTCCGTGGAGCGGTACTTATGTTGCTCATTCATTGTATGTTATTGTTTTTAATTCTCTGATTCGTGCGCAAAGTAACGGCTTTTATCCGAGAACTGCAATCACTATTAGTAGGTATTTTGCTTGTCGGGAGACGGTTGGAGACTGGTGTTTGCCGAATAAACTAAAAGCTTTAGTTTTATTTAACGAGAGAAATTAGTTTTTGAACTAAATAATTTAGTTCTTTGCGGAAAACAAAGAATGTTATGAAAGGATTGACTGCAAAAGAAGAAGAAATCATGGGCTTTTTCTGGGAAAAGGGACCCTTGTTTGTGAAGGAAATGCTGGCATTCTATGAAGAGCCGAAACCACATTTCAATACTTTGTCCACCATTGTGAGAGGATTGGAGGATAAGGGATTCTTGAGCCATCATACGTACGGCAACACGTATCAGTATTATGCGGTGGTCAGCGAGGAGGATTTCCGCAAGCGGACACTGAAGAACGTTATCAGCAAATATTTCAATAATTCCTATCTCAGCGCAGTGTCGTCTCTGGTGAAGGAAGAGGATATATCCCTGGAAGAACTGAAGCAGTTGATACAAGACGTGGAAAAGGGAAGGGACTGAGATTGTTGAGACTCTAATAACTCTGGCTTATGAAAAACATCGGATTGGTTTGTTTGCTGCTGGTAAGTATTTGCTGCGGATTGCAGGCAAAGAAAATCGTAAAGGTACCCTATTTCATGGCATGCAATACGCGTAGCATTGAAGTGGAGCAAGTGACGCTTGGAAAAGATACGACCTGGCTGGCGGTGAGGCTTTATGGCATGCAGGGCGATAGGGTCAGGATTGATTCGACAGCTGTGTTGCGGGCATCCGGAAAGGATTACGGATATTTGGGAAATACCGGTTTTGCCAGGGATGAATGGACGCATATTCCCGCTTCCGGTGAAATGACTGCTGTTTTGAAGTTTAGTCCGCTTCCGATGGATACTGAGAGCTTTGATTTTGTAGAGACACCGGACAGTGATGAAGGATGGGTAATTTATGGTATACAGCTCAACGGAGAGAAACCTCGGGTGGATATTTCCGAACGTTTGCGGAATAAGAAACCGGATGAGGTTTTGCCATTGCCCGGACCGGAATTGAATATGGGAAAGACTGTCATAAAGGGGCAGATATTGGGGTATAAACCGGAGTATGGAGTGACGTTACGCTACTATGACTCGCCTTGGTTCTTCATGTATTTCACCGGTAAGGACTTGAAGATAGCGGAGGATGGCACGTTCCGTTATGAGACAGAGGTGCTGTTGCCGAGCGGTGCTACGCTGTGGATATCCCGTTCGAAAATAGAATTGTTTCTCGTTCCGGGTGGAGAACTGGATGTCACAATCAATCTGCCTGAAATATTCTATTCGCAAAGCCGTCTTTTAAGCCGGAAAAGGGATGGTGTAACGGACAACTGTGTTTGGTTTGAAGGAGACTATGCCGGTCTGAATACCGAGTTGCTGCGGTTCGGTGAAATGAAAAGCTTATCGGGAGCTGATGATTTTTATGCAGATATTTGTGGGATGACTCCGCAGGCATATAAAAAGTATCTGTTCAGGCATTATGAAGATATGCAAAAGAAACTTGTAAAAAACAAGGATATGAGCCAGGCTTGCCGTACTTATATCCGGGCAAATCTGGATATGAATCTGTTCAGCCTTATCTATAATTACAAGAGTAACCTTAGTTATGCCCCGATGCTTTCGGGCAGGAAGGGGGTGAAAAGGGCGGACATGACGGTGGACAGTACCTCATACTTCAAGGAAATACTGCAACTGGATATTCTGCATACCCCCGAACAGAAATATTACAATTATTATACGGACTTTGTGAAGACCGCTACCGGAAATTTCCGGGATAAGTTTGTGCAAGACCCTCTTTGGCCGGACATGCTTCTTGCCGGGCGTGCTTCCCGTAATCTGAGCAAGTACATGCCTTTGACTGAGGAAGAGCGTCGGACGGTGGACAGCATCGCTTCTCCCGACCTCAGGCAATTGTTCCTGATGAGAAACGGGAGGATTGAAGCCGAACTGAAATCAGAGTTGGAAGCTACTAAGGGAAAGACCGGATATAAGATTGTTGAGGTGGAAAAGGAGGTAGCGGCAGACAGTTTGTTGCAGGTCATTACTCGTCCTTATCGTGGCAAGATGGTACTGGTGGATATGTGGAACACCTGGTGTGGTCCTTGTATGCGGGCCATGAAAAGCCTGAAACCGTTGAAAGAGGAGCTGAAAGAGGTGGTTTATCTATATATTGTCGACGAAACATCTCCTGAAGGAAAATGGAAAGTAATGATACCGGATATACCCGGTATTCACTGTCGCATTAGCAATGAGCAAAGTACGGCATTGGCAAAGCTGTACGAATATCCGGGTATCCCGACCTATTTCGTCGTGAACCGTGAAGGAGATATTTCCTACAAAGCAACCGGATTTCCCGGAGTGGAGATGCTACGGAATGAACTGACCAAGTAACTGTAAATAGTAAATCGTAAATCCCTAAATAGTAAATAATTCCATGGGTCTGTTTTTTGTTTATATACTCAAATCTTCTGTTTGCCTGGCGATATTCTATTTGTTTTATCGCTTGTTGCTGGCGCGCGAGACGTTTCATCGTTTCAACCGTTTTTCATTGTTGGGCATTTTGCTGTTGTCCTGCCTATTGCCTTTGGTAGAGGTAAGTGTGAAGCAGGAGACGGAAGTGCACCAGACGATGCTGACATTGGAGCAGTTGCTGATGATGGCGGATGCAGTGAATGCCACTGAGGCCGGAGCAAGGGCTGAAACGGCAACAGTCACCTGGATACAAGTGGCGCTGCTTGTCTATCTGGCAGGAATCGTTTTCTTTGCCTTCCGCAACGTATATTCGTTGGTACGGTTACTGATGTTGCTGAAATCGGGTAAAAAAGAGGATATTGGCAGCTACTTACCGGGCAGGAAAGAGCGCGTTACTTTGATTGTACACAACTGTGACATCGCTCCGTTCAGTTGGATGGGATATATTGTCATTTCACGGAAAGACTTGGAGGAGAACGGACGGGAAATCCTTATCCACGAGCTTGCCCATATCCATAACCGCCATTCCTGGGACTTGCTGGTGGCTGATGTCTGCATTTTCTTTCAGTGGTTCAATCCGGCATCATGGCTCCTGAAGCAGGAATTGCAGAATATCCATGAGTTTGAAGCGGATGAAATGGTGATAAAGGAGGGTGTGGATGCAAAACTGTATCAACTATTATTAATAAAAAAAGCTGTCGGCACAAGGCTCTACTCTATGGCCAACAGCTTTAATCACAGTAAACTTAAAAAACGTATCACTATGATGTTAAAAGAAAAGTGGTGGAAAGTGCAGGTGACACTACGAAGCCTGCCGATGTGAAGTATGTACCGGCGGAAGTCCGCAAGCAGTTGAAGGGAACTCCGGTCTTCGAGGTGGCAGAGGAGATGCCGGAATTTCCCGGCGGCGGAATGAGTGCTTTCATGGATTATATCAAGACGAATATGCGTTATCCGGCATCTGCCAAAGAGAACGGTACGCAGGGACGGGTCACTGTCCAGTTTGTGGTGGATGAAGATGGAAGCATCAAGGACTCCAAGGTGCTCCGTTCTGTGGATAAGGATATGGATGCCGAGGCGCTGCGATTGATAAACACTATGCCGAAGTGGAAGCCGGGGAGACAGAAGGGGCAGCCGGTGGCTGTGAAATTTACGGTGCCGGTGATGTTCAGGCTGGACGACGACAAACTTGAAAAAACTTCTTCTGCCAATGGTATTACAGTTGAAGGATATGCGGGTAATGGGAAAGAGCCATTGTATATTGTGGATGGAAAAGAGGTGACGCCATCTGTCATGAGTGCATTGAATCCTGATAAGATAGAACGTGTAACGGTTTTGAAAGATAAATCTGCCACGGATTTATATGGAGAAGAGGGACAGAATGGCGTTGTTCTGATAACCCTGAAACAAGGAACTCCGGGTATGGTTATCCGCCGGGGTAATGAGGTGGCAGAGAATGCTAAAGTACAGCATAAGAGTAGTCTTGATTTAATAAAGACTGTCTATATTGATGGAGAAAAGGTTGACTTGGGTACTAAAACTATCGATGATTTAATACCTGCCGAGAATATTGAGGGTATTGAGGTGAAGAAAGAGGCAGGTGGAAAAGGTGAGATTTACATCACTACTAAAAAAACTAAAGCTGTAGAAAAGACCATTGCCAAAGGCAATATGAAAGTGGAAGGCAAAGTGGTGGATGAGCAGGGTGAGCCTGTTATCGGTGCGGCTGTTCTGATAGAAGGTACCACTACGGGAAGCGTTACCGATGTCAATGGCAATTTTGTCCTTTCTGTACCTTCTAAGGATGCTGTATTGGTTGTTTCGTATATAGGCATGGCTACCGGCAAAGTGAAGGTGCAGCCCAAGCTTACGATTACGCTGAAAAGTGAATAGTCTCTAACAACTATGATAAGGAAAATTCTCTCTTTGTTTCTGATTCTGGTAGCTGTGGGGGCAGGGCTTTGCTCTGCCCAGACAGCCGGTAAGAAATATTATTTGGTGGGCGGGCTTTTCTTCGAAGGCATGCCGCCTGGTGTGGGTTCGGACAACGTGGCGGCTTTCATAATACATGAGGACGGCGCGAGACACGAGGTTACGGAACTCCGCTTGCGCAAGGGCATTGTGCTGTCTGAGGAGGTGAGAGAATATGCTACTCCTGCCGACGAGGTGCCTGGTGCGGAAGCTTTCTTGATGAGTTACCGTGGAGGAACGGGGAAGAAGTTGCCGATAGGCGGTGCCGTACAGACTTTGAAGAAGGAAGAATGGATAGGAAAGGCTTTTCCGGAATTCAAAGTGAAAGACACAGAAGGACAGGAATGGAGCAAGGCCGATGTGACGGGACGTCCTATGGTCTTGAACTTCTGGTATACCGGCTGTGGTCCTTGTATCCGTGAAATGTCGGAGCTGAACAAATGGATAGAAGTCTATCCTGATGTAACCTATCTTGCTACGACTTTTGACAGTGCTGTACAAATAAAGAAAATTGTAGAGAGCCGTCCTTTCCTCTTTACCCAGATAGCCGATGACTTGTTTTTCTTCGAGACCTTTCATGTGAGTGGTATGCCGGTCACTATACTGGTGGATAAGAAAGGCATTATCCGTCATATAGAACAAGGTACTGGAACTGCGAAACTTCGGTATATGCAGGATAAGTTGCAGAAACTTGTCAGCGAATAATTCTTTCCTGATGAATAGGGGATAAGGATTTCAGAGGATTTCTTTTGCCCTTTCACAGATTATCATACCTTTGCGAATATAAATCTAAGGAAGGCAAGGTTATGATAAAACATCTTTTTTTAATATGGGGACTGCTTGCGGCACTCACTGCTGAGCCGGTTCTGGCTTGTACATCTGCCGTCGTTTCTGGAAAGGTTACTCCTGACGGCCGTCCGTTGCTATGGAAAAACCGTGATACGGACTATCTGCGAAATCATGTTGCTTATATAAAAGGGGAGAAGTATAACTTCATTGCCGATGTGAATAGTGCTAACTTTCCTGCCTTGAAAGAGGCATGGATGGGTACAAACTCCGTTGGTTTTGCCTTGATGAACACCCAATCCTACAATCTGGTGGAAGTGAAAGATGGGGAAGAACGGGGGGCAGCCAACGGGAGGATTATCTACCGTGCCTTGGAGGTTTGTGCCACGGTGGAGGATTTCTGCCATTTCCTCGATACCATTTCCAAGCCCAGCTTGATAGAGGCCAATTTTGGCGTAATCGACGCTCAAGGCGCTGCCGCCATGTTTGAGGTGGATTATTATAAATATACGATGTATGATGCCAATAATCCCAAAGATGCTCCTTACGGCTACATTGCCCGTACCAACTTCTCTTTTGCCGGTGAAGGGTATTGCCGTGCCGCTTTGGGTGAAGGATGCGGATAGACTTCTGCCTCCGATGGTATGTTGGGACAAGGCGTGTGCCGCCGCTCCGCTCAGTGATTGGTCACTCCGGCTTTCCAACAATGTCTTTTGTTATAATCAGGGGATGGGAACCAATCGTTATCTGAATTGGGAAAAACTGTACAATATGGAGAATAATGGCTATATGCAGCAGCTTGTTACGGTAGAGGCAGAGGTGTTTCGCCGTACATGCCTATTGTTGGACAGCTGGAGACAGCAAGGAAGCATTGATTCTCAAGAAATGCAGAAGCTTTATCAAGATGTGGAAGCACTTGTCCGAAAGGCTTATACGCCTTTGATGGAACAATGACAGTATTCCAGTATTTCCCCTTCCTGCTCCGGGTGGAACCAGTGGATTTCCTCGTCCCGTTTGAACCAGGTCATTTGCTTACGGGAATAGATGCGTGAGTTCTGCTTTATCTTTTCGATGGCAAAGGGTAATGTCCATTCACCATCCAGGTACTTGAATATTTCTTTGTAGCCTACTGTATTTAGGGAATTTAGACTTTTATGCGGGTAGACCATGCGCGCTTCTTCCACTAAACCCTCTTCCACCATTTGGTCCACCCGGCAGTTGATGCGTTCATAAAGCTCTTCCCGGTTACGTGTTAATCCTATTTTGATGATACGGAAGGGGCGTTCTTTCTTTTGTTGAGTGCGGAAGGAAGTGTAGGCCTTTCCCGTCATGTAGCAGATTTCCAAAGCATGGACTACGCGTTTGGGATTCTTCAAATCTACTATTTTGTAATATTCCGGATCCAACAGCTTAAGTTCCGCACAAAGTCTTTCCAGACCTTCTGTTTCGTATTTGTGCAGCATGAGCTGGCGTGTATCGGCATCTACGGTCGGAATGTCGTCAATTCCTTTACAGACTGCATCTACATACATCATTGAGCCTCCGGTCAGCAGTACGGTGTTATGCTTTGTAAACAGGTCTTCCAGCAGCTTCATCACTTCCGCTTCGTATTGGGCGGCACTGTAATAGTCTGTCAGCTTCAGGGTACCGACGAAGTGATGCTGTACCCGTTGCAGTTGCTCCGGTGTAGGGGCAGCCGTGCCTATCTTTAAATCTGCATAGAGTTGTCTCGAATCGGCCGAGACGATACAAGTATGGAAATGTTCTGCCAATCGGAGGCTGAGCTCTGTTTTGCCTACTCCGGTGGGACCGATAAGTACGATTAGGGTGTGCATGCGGGTAAAAAAATAGGCACGGATTACGCGGATTACACGGAATATTCAATAACAACCGTGTGTTTCCGTGTAATCCGTGCCTAAAAGAAATCTGTATGGTATGTCTGTTTAATATTTCTCTTCTTCAAAGGAGTTTCCGGCTTCGTCCAAACCGCCGAAACCCTCTTTGTCGAAATCTTCCATATCGAAGTCCTGGTCGCCGTAAAAGTTTTCGTCCAAATCAAGGGAACCGCCAGCAGCTGCCATCTCTTCAAAATCAATGGTCTGCTTGGGAGCTTCACCTGCTTTCTTGGTGCATTTGGCTCCTTTCATTTCCTTTCCGGTAATGATTTCAGAAAGCTCGATGAAGAAGCAGCGCTCAGTCATATAATCGAATACATAGAGAAGTTTCTGCTTCTCGTCTTCAACCAGTTCGCTCAACTGGGTCTCTTTCATCACCCAACTGTCCATTTCCGGATTGTCATCCATTTCTTCCAGCGTAATTTCTTTCTCTTTCTCCCAGTCATCATCGCAAATGAAGAAAGAAGTCATCTGGTCGTTAGTGTAGCCTGCCGACTTTAGAATCGCTTCATGGAAGTCATAAAAGGTAGCTTCCGGGTCTATCTGTATTTCTCTGACAAAATCGTCCACCTCATCAGAGATGATTGTAAATCTGTAGATCATGATGATTTATAATTTATGATTTCTGACTTTGTGTAAATCATACGTTTTTCATTTTCCTGCGGGGATAATGCCGCGGGCTGATTCACGTATAAAGTTTACGATATAGCTTATTTCCGGTGTCATTTCCATTTCATCCTCGATTTTCTTCAAGGCATCCGTATTGTTCAGACCGCCTTGATAGATAATACGATAGGCATCATGGATTTTCTCAATGGTCTCGTTGGAGAAGCCACGGCGGCGTAACCCTACCACATTGATTCCCGCATAGCAGATAGGCTCGCGTCCGGCAATGATGTACGGCGGGATGTCCTTGCTGAAACGGCAGCCGCCTTGTATCATTCCATAACCGCCCACATGGCAGAATTGGTGCATCAGTACATTGGCACTGATGATGGAATAATCGTCGATGACAATTTCACCCGCCATTTTTGTAGAGTTGCCAATGATACAGCTGTTGCCTATCAGAGCATCGTGGGCCACGTGTACACTTTCCATCAGGAGATTGTTGTTGCCGACGATGGTTCTGCCTTTGGCAGCTGTACCGCGGTTGACAGTTACGTTTTCACGTATGATATTGTTGTCTCCGATTTCAGCAGTGCTTTCCTCCCCTCTGAACTTTAAATCCTGGGGAATGGCACCGATAACGGCTCCCGGGAAAATGGTGTTTCCATTGCCGATGCGTGCACCGTACAGAATGTTGACATTTGCCATAATCTTGTTGTTATCACCGATTACCACATTCTTGTCAATGAAAACAAAAGGAGCAATCTCTACGTTTTCCCCGATTTTGGCTTCGGGATGAATATACGCTAAGGGACTTATCATATTATTTACGATTTAGCTATTTACGATTTACGATTGAGAATACTTGCGATTTACTGTATATACGATTTTATCCGAATGTGATAATTCTCACGAGTAATTTGAATCGTAAATCGTAAATAGTCTAATCGTAAATTTTATTATTTGTTCTTAACTATTTGCGCCATAAACTCTGCTTCGCAGACAACTTTTTCGCCTACAAACACATAGCCTTTCATGGTAGAGATGCCGCGGCGTATGGGGGCCATCAGCTCTACACGGAAGATGAGGGTATCTCCAGGTACCACTTTTTGGCGGAATTTCACACCGTCAATCTTCATGAAGTAGGTGGAGTAACGTTCCGGTTCATCCACTGAATTCAGTACAAGCAAACCTCCCGTCTGTGCCATTGCCTCTATCTGCAACACACCGGGCATTACGGGTTCCTGCGGGAAGTGTCCTTGAAAGAAAGGTTCGTTGGAAGTTACGTTCTTGACACCTACAATGTAGTTGGCACCTATTTCTATGACTTTGTCCACCAATTGCATCGGGTAACGGTGAGGCAGAAGTTCGCGGATGCGGTTTACATCCATAATCGGTTCGCGGTTGCAGTCGTAGGTAGGGGCTTGTATTTCGTGCAAACGGATTTCCTTGCGCATCTGGCGGGCGAACTTATTGTTGATAGTGTGTCCCGGGCGGGTAGCGATGATACGGCCCTTGATGGGCTTGCCTATCAAGGCCAGGTCACCGATGACATCAAGTAACTTGTGGCGGGCGCATTCATTGGGCCACACCAAAGGTTTGTGGTTGATATATCCCAATTGTTTGGCGTCCATATGAGGAACACCCATCACGTCGGCCAGCTTGTCATAGTTCTCCTGGGACATTTCGCGTTCGTAAATAACAATCGCATTGTCAAGGTCGCCGCCCTTGATAAGACCGGCTTGCAGCAACGGCTCAATTTCGCGTACAAACACGAAAGTACGGCTTGCGGCGATTTCATCCTTGAACTTCGTCATGTCCTCCAGCGTTGCAAACTGGTTGGGGAGGATGTTGGAATCGTATGATACCAATACATTCAAGCTGAAGTTCTCGTCCGGCAACACGATGATGGAAGAGCCGGTTGTTTCGTCACGGAATTCAATTTTGGACTTGATGATATAGAAATCTTTTACGGCATTTTGTTCTACAGTGCCTACGCGCTCTATTTCGTTGACATAATATTGGGCGCTTCCGTCCAGAATGGGAAATTCCGGTCCGTTTACCTGTATCAAGCAGTTATCGATACCCAATGCATAGAGGGCTGCCATACCATGCTCCACTGTGCTCACCTTTACTCCGTTTTTGGAGATTACAGTTCCACGGGTAGTTTCGGATACGTTGTCTGCAACGGCATCGAAGGTAGGCTGTCCTTCCAAGTCGATACGTTGGATTTTGTATCCATGGTTATCCGGAGCAGGATTGAAAGTAACGGTTAGGTCAAGTCCCGTATGAAGACCTTTTCCACTAAGCGAAAAGCTATCTTTTAGAGTCTTTTGTTTTAACATTGGTTACTTATTTAATAGTTGTTTAAGTTCATTCAATTCTTTGCGGAGCTGGCGCAGTTCCACTTGCATTTCCGGCAAACTTCTTTGTGCGATGGATGCCTTGAAATATTGTTTCAGCTCCATAGGAGGGGTACCGATAAGCTGGCTACCGTCCTTTATGCTACTGGGAACACCAGACTGTGCGCCAAGGTTCACTTTGTTGCCAATATGAATATGACCTGCAATGCCTACCTGCCCGCCGAACATGCACCATTCTCCTATCTTGGTAGAACCTGCTACACCTACTTGCGCCGCCATTACGGTGTGGGAGCCTATTTCATCATTGTGTGCCACCTGAATCAAATTATCCAGTTTCACACCGCTATGTACGATGGTGGCTCCCATAGTAGCACGGTCCACACACGTGTTGGCACCGATTTCCACATGGTCTTCCAGGATAGTGATACCTATTTGCGGTATTTTTTCATAGCCCTCGGAAGTGGGGGCGAAGCCGAAACCGTCTGCACCGATAACGCAACCGGAGTGCAGGATGCAGTGGTTTCCTACCCGGCAATCGTGGTAGATGGTGGAGTTAGCGTAAATAATACAGTCATTGCCCACTTTGGCACCGCTGCCAATCGTGACGTGCGGATGAATGACCGTATTGTCTCCCACCTCTGCGTATTCGCCAATGCAGGCAAAAGGCGCAATGTAAACATCCTTGCCAATTTTAGCTGTCTCGGCAACAAAGGCCAGAGAGTCAATTCCCACCCGCTTTGGCTTGCTTTGCTCATAAAGATTTAGCAATTTAGCAAGACTTTCATACGCATTGTCCACTTTAATCAGGGTGGCTTTCACTTCTTGTTCCGGAACAAAGTCCTTGTTTACCAGAACAATGCTTGATTGGGTTTCGTATATGTAGGGGGTATATTTGGGGTTGGATAGAAAGGAGATGGCTCCCGGTATTCCCTCTTCGATTTTCGCAAAGGTGTGAACGGTAGCATTCTCGTCTCCAACAATTTCTCCTTGGATAAATGTTGCAATTTGTTTAGCAGAGAACTCCATGTCTTATTCTTGTTAGATGGTTTCAAAACGCAAATAACGGACTTTTTTTTTATATTTCCTTGTCCTGAGGTGAATATTTTATACTTATCTATGCAAACGTTGGTAGCATAAGTAGTACTTTTTTACTTTCTTGGACAGAAGAGAGATATTGAGCATATCCGATGCTTCGGCAATATTCTTGATGCTGCCGTCGTTGTAGAGGATGTCAATACTGTCATCTGCCTCGTCGTACATATTCTTCTCGATGCTGGGGGTAGAGATGAAATATCTCGCTTCGGAGAGAGGGATGTTCAGTTGTTCACTGATTTGCAAAGTTAGTTCTTTTTTCCGTTCCTCACTAATAGGTTCGGTAGAAATCTCGACTTTGAAGATGTTTCGGTTAATCATGCCGGCGCTCAAGGTGGACAAAACCTTGTCCGAATGGCGGCTCCATACCTTGAGGGCAGTCCAGATGTCATTATCGTCCAACTGAATGAAATTCTCCAAACATTCGGGATTGTTGTAGAATGCCTCCCGGCTGATGTCGTTGTATAGAAAGAATTTCAAGGCGGGTGAGGCAAAGAGGTCTATGCCGCGGCTTGCCAGTTCCTTGGCGCGGAGCAGGGTGCTAATCAGCATTTTCTCGTAGGCAACGGAGGTTTTGTGCAGATAGACTTGCCAGTACATCAGGCGGCGGGCAGTGAGGAAGTTCTCAATAGAATAGATGCCTTTGGACTCTACTACCAGGTGGTCATCCTTTACATCCAGCATCTTGATAATGCGGGCGGAGCCAATGTTGCCTTCGGTCACTCCGGTATAGAAGCTGTCGCGGCGCAGGTAGTCCAGGCGGTCCATATCCAGTTGCCCGCTTACCAGTTGGTGCAGGAAGCGCTTGGGGTATTCATCCTTGAAAATTTGAATGGCGAGTGTCAACTGTCCGTTCATTTCCTTGTTGATACGTTCCATTAGCATCAAGGAGATGTCTTCGTGGGAGACGCCCTGCACGATGGTATTTTCCAGTACGTGGGAGAAGGGGCCGTGGCCGATGTCGTGCATCAGGATAGCGGCTTCCACAGCTTCGGCTTCGCTGTCGAAGATAAAGTTTCCTTTGGTGGCAAGTTGCTGGATGGCCTCACTCATCAGGTAGAAGGCTCCCAAAGAGTGTTGGAACCGTGTATGCTGCGCACCGGGATATACGACAGAGGACAACCCCAGTTGCTTGATACGGTTTAGACGTTGCAAAAGAGGATGTCGTACAACATCGTACAACAACCCCTTTGGTATGTTGATGAACCCGAAGACAGGGTCGTTGATAATCTTTCTTTCGAACATTAAGCGTTAGTCGTTAATCACTTTTTTCAACTCTTCCGCCATCTGTGCCTGCACTTCTTGGGCTGCTTTTCGGCTGGCGGCGGCGAAGTTCTCTGTCTTGTCCACGTAGATGATGCCACGGCTGGAGTTGACAATCAGGCCGCAAGTCTTGTTCATGCCATACTTGCAGACTTCTTCCAGAGAGCCGCCTTGTGCGCCTACGCCGGGAACCAATAGGAAGTGTTCGGGAACAATCTTGCGGATATCTTCGAAGGCGCGGCCTTGTGTGGCGCCTACTACGTACATCATCTGTTCGTCACTGGCCCACTCCTGGGATTTGCGGAGCACTTTTTCGAAGAGGCGTTCGCCGTTGGTGTCTTCCGTCAGCTGGAAGTCGTGCGAGCCTTTGTTGCTGGTCAACGCAAGCAGGATTACCCATTTGCCTTCGTACGTAAGGAACGGGGTCACACTGTCTTCGCCCATGTAGGGAGCTACGGTTACGGAATCTATATCCAGCTCTTCGAAGAAGGTACGGGCATACATGGCAGAGGTGTTCCCGATGTCACCGCGTTTGGCGTCGGCGATGATGAATTGGTCGGGATAGTTCTGCTTGATGTAGTTTACGGTTTTCTCGAAAGCTATCCAGCCTTTCACGCCCATGCTCTCATAAAATGCCAGATTGGGCTTGTAGGCGATGCAGAGGTCGGCAGTAGCGTCGATGATGGCTTTGTTGAAAGCGAATATAGGGTCTTCCTCTTTCAGAAGATGTTCGGGTATTTTCTTGATGTCGGTGTCAAGACCTACGCAAAGGAATGACTTCTTGCGCTTGATGTTCTCGAATAATTGCTGTTTGTTCATATTATTTTTTAGTTACGGGTTACTTATCACTGCCTTACAGTTCGCTCTCTTTCAGTCTTTCTGCATTTTCCGCCACAATCAGGTGGTCGATGCAGTCTTGGATGTCTCCGTCCATGAAGGCGGCGAGATTGTAGATGGTGTAGTTGATGCGGTGGTCCGTGATGCGTCCTTGCGGATAGTTGTAGGTGCGTATCTTGGCGGAGCGGTCGCCAGTGCTGACCATCGTCTTACGCTTGGAGGCGATGTCGTCGATGTACTTCTGGTGTTCCTTATCGTAGATGAAGGTACGCAAGCGCGAGAGGGCGCGTTCCTTGTTCTTGGGCTGGTCGCGCGTCTCGGTACATTCGATGAGGATTTCTTCGACTATGCCTGTGTTGGGATTCTTCCAGTTGTAGCGCAGGCGCACGCCGGATTCCACCTTGTTCACGTTCTGACCGCCGGCACCACCGCTTCGGAAGGTGTCCCACTTGATTTCACCTTCGTTGATAACTACGTCGAACTCTTCGGCTTCGGGAAGCACGGCTACGCTGGCGGCTGAGGTGTGTACCCGTCCTTGCGTTTCTGTGGCCGGTACGCGCTGCACGCGGTGCACGCCCGATTCATATTTCAGTGTGCCGTATACATTGTCGCCCGTCACGGAGCAGACAATTTCCTTGAAACCGCCGGCTGCACCTTCGTTGGCGCTGGATATCTCCATTTTCCATCCCTTGGATTCGCAATACTTGGTGTACATGCGGAAGAGGTCGCCGGCAAAGATTGCCGCTTCGTCACCACCCGTGCCGCCACGAATTTCGAGGATGGCATTACGGCCATCCTGCGGGTCGGCGGGGACGAGCAGCAGCTTTATCTGCTCTTCCAGTTCCGGTTGGCGGGCTTGGCAGGCATCCAGCTCTTCGCGTGCCATTTCCCGCATCTCCTGGTCTGTTTCGTTGGCGATAATTTCTTTGGCTTCTTCTATGCCGCCCAGTACTTGCATGTACTCTTTGCGGGCATTCATCAGGTCGCCCAGTTCTTTATATTCTTTGGTGAGCTTGACGTAACGCTTCTGGTCCGCAATCACTGCCGGGTCTGTAATCAAGGTCGACACTTCTTCGAAGCGGGCGACAAGCCCTTCCAGCTTTTCGAGTATGGTATTGTTGTCTGCCATATATTTAATACTTGAACTCTCCGAATTCGCTCTTGATAATCAGTTCTTTCTTGTCGCTTTCTTCCACGCGGCCTACAATCTGTGCATCGATGTTGAAACTCTTCGAAATAGCAATCACCTCTTCTGCATGTTCGGGAGAGAGGTACACTTCCAGGCGATGCCCCATATTGAACACCTTGTACATTTCGCTCCAGTCCGTATCGCTCTGCTCCTTGATGGTCTTGAACAACGGTGGAACGGGGAAGAGATTGTCTTTGATGACACGGCAGTTGTCTCCCACAAAGTGCAGTACCTTGGTTTGTGCGCCGCCCGAGCAGTGTACCATACCGTGGATTTGGGGACGGAGCGCATCGAGCAGCTTCTTAACTACCGGTGCGTAGGTGCGGGTGGGGGAAAGTACCAGCTTTCCTGCATCCAGCGGACTGTCTTCGACACTGTCTGTCAGTTTTAGCTTGCCACTGTATACCAGCTCTTCGGGTACAGCCTTGTCATAGCTTTCAGGGTATTTCTCTGCCAGGTATTTGGAGAATACATCGTGGCGTGCGCTGGTCAGTCCGTTACTGCCCATACCGCCATTGTATTCTTTCTCATAAGTAGCCTTTCCGTAAGATGCCAGACCTACAATCACATCGCCCGGACGGATATTGGCATTGTCTATAACATCTGAGCGCTTCATGCGGCAGGTCACTGTCGAGTCTACGATAATGGTACGTACAAGGTCGCCCACGGTCACCGCCCAAAATGTCGGGGATAATTTTGCAGAAAGCCTGCGGGAAAATACCTTTGTCGATATTCTTGATGGCGTTGTGCACATCTTCCTTTGATGCGCTGACGCCTCGCATCATGTATCGTTGATTACTCATGAGATAATAGGTTTGTTCAATTGAATGTGCAAAGATACATCTAATCTTCTACAACACAAAGCGAGGCACAAAGTTTCTCGCCTTTGTGCCTCGCTATAGAGTTGTGTATTTATCAGAATTGTACCTGGGGAGCTTGTTCCGCTCCTTCTGCCGCTTCGAAATAAGCTCGTTTCTCAAAACCGAAGAGACCGGCAAGGATATTCTTGGGGAAACGGCGAATGGCTGTATTGAAGTTCTTGGCTGCATTGTTGAAGTTGGTACGTGCTACGTTGATACGGTTTTCCGTACCTTCCAGCTGTGCCTGCAGTTCCAGGAAATTCTGATTTGCTTTCAAGTCCGGATAGTTCTCCGTGATGGCAAGCAATTTACCGAGGGCGGAAGTCACCGCACCTTGTGCTTTCTGATATTCAGCCAGCTTTTCCGGAGTAAGGTCTGCAGCATCCACTTTGATTTGAGTGGCTTTGCTGCGGGCTTCTACTACACCTTCCAGTGTTTCCTTCTCGTGCGTGGCATATCCTTTCACGGTATTCACCAAGTTCGGAATCAGGTCGGCACGGCGTTGGTATTGGGTTTCTACGTTCGACCATTGTCCGCTGACATTTTCGTCCATGGTTACGAGTCCGTTATAGCCAGTTACCCCCCAAATGGCGAGAAGAGCTATAACAACGATAATGATAATGGTTGATTTCTTCATACTTTTCATTTTTAGGCCTCACCTCCGATTCCTCTCCGATAGAGAGAGGGGAGGAGGGGAAGGCAGTTATTAATCATTTAATTATATTCTATGTAAACGTTTTATTTTCTTCCAGTATCCTCGAAGGTGTGTCAAAACGGTTGATGGCACACAGATGACACATCCTCGGCGTTAGAACCGGGAACCGGCTCCACCGCCACCTCCCATACCGCCTCCGAAGCTGCCGCCGCTGAAGCCTCCTCCGCCACCTCCGCCGAAGAGACCTCCACCACCGAAGATGACCGGACCACCTCCGCCTCCTCCCCGGTAATTTTCATCGTATGACTGCTGGCGGCGCACTACTTTATGTCCGCAATTGCGGCAGGTGTAGGTCACATCTTCCGTTTTCACTCCATTGCGGCGTGAGATGAGTACGCTGCTGCTACGTTGCAATTTATGTTGTCCGCAGTTGGGGCATTTGTTGGCAGCGCGTTGGGCAAGGATACCTATAATAGATGCCACTGCGAGGAAACCGATAAGCCCCAGTAGGATACCTCCTACGGAGAGGTCATCCTCCTCTTCCGTGTCATTCACCATAGTGCCGTCAAGACGTGAACAGACTGCCTTTACACCCGCTACCATTCCGGCATCCCAATTACCGTCTTTCAGATAGGGAATCATGTATTTGGTCTGTATGCGTTTGCAGATGGCATCAGGAAGGTCCCCTTCCAAGCCGTATCCCGTATAAAACTGGATGCAGCGTTGGTCGGTTACCAGCAGAATGACCAAACCGTTGTTTTT
>PPYF01188222.1_pt1 | contig 28642 bp, 23 predicted proteins | sample 1559871 | NCBI WGS metagenome assembly PPYF01 (sample SAMN08240021, study PRJNA423297) | Human gut metagenome, whole genome shotgun sequencing project.
ACTGGAGCATGCAACTGAATTCCACCGAAATCAGCGAACTGATCAAGCAGCGCATTGCTCAGTTCAATGTTGTGAGCGAGGCTCGCAACGAAGGTACTATTGTTTCGGTAAGTGACGGGATCATCCGCATTCACGGCCTGGCCGATGTAATGCAGGGTGAGATGATCGCACTGCCGGGTAACCGTTATGCCATCGCATTGAACCTGGAGCGCGACTCTGTAGGTGCGGTAGTGATGGGGCCGTATGCCGATCTGGCTGAGGGCATGAAAGTCACCTGTACCGGTCGTATTCTGGAAGTGCCGGTAGGTCGTGGTCTGTTGGGCCGTGTGGTTAACACCCTGGGTGAACCTATCGACGGTAAAGGCGCTATCGACAACGATGGCTTCTCGCCAGTTGAAGTGATTGCACCGGGTGTTATCGATCGTCAATCGGTCGACCAGCCAGTACAGACCGGTTATAAGTCTGTCGATGCCATGATCCCAATCGGTCGTGGTCAGCGTGAGCTGATCATCGGTGACCGTCAGACCGGTAAAACCGCGCTGGCGATCGATGCCATCATCAACCAGCGCGACTCCGGCATTAAGTGTGTGTACGTGGCCATCGGCCAGAAAGCGTCCACCATTGCTAACGTGGTACGTAAGCTGGATGAGCACGGCGCATTGGCTAACACCATTGTTGTGGTGGCGTCAGCGTCTGAATCTGCGGCTCTGCAATACCTGGCGCCGTACTCCGGTTGTGCCATGGGTGAATACTTCCGTGACCGCGGTGAAGATGCGCTGATCGTATACGATGACCTGTCTAAGCAAGCTGTTGCTTATCGTCAGATTTCCCTGCTGCTGCGCCGTCCGCCTGGTCGTGAAGCGTACCCAGGTGACGTGTTCTATCTGCACTCCCGTCTGCTGGAGCGTGCGGCCCGTGTTAACGCGGACTACGTAGAGCGCTACACCAACGGTGCAGTAAAAGGTCAAACCGGTTCTCTGACTGCGCTGCCAATTATCGAAACTCAGGCGGGCGACGTTTCGGCGTTCGTGCCAACCAACGTGATTTCGATTACTGACGGTCAGATCTTCTTGGAATCTAACCTGTTCAACGCTGGTATCCGCCCTGCGGTTAACCCAGGGATCTCTGTATCCCGTGTGGGTGGCGCGGCGCAGACCAAGATCATCAAGAAGCTGTCCGGTGGTATCCGTACCGCACTGGCGCAGTACCGTGAACTGGCGGCGTTCGCTCAGTTTGCCTCCGATCTGGATGATGCGACCCGTAAGCAGCTGGCGCACGGTCAGAAAGTGACTGAACTGCTGAAGCAGAAACAGTATGCCCCGATGTCCGTTGCGGCTCAGGCGCTGGTGCTGTTCGCGGCAGAGCGTGGCTATCTGGACGACATCACTCTGAACAAGATTGGCGACTTTGAAGCTGCTCTGCTTTCCTTCGCCCAGCGTGACCACGCTGAGCTGATGGCACAGATTAACCAAACGGGTGGTTACAACGAAGAGATCGAGAATGGCTTTAAGTCTATTCTGGATACCTTCAAGGCAACCCAGACCTGGTAACCTGTCGGGCAGCGGCGTAAGTCGCTGCCCCGTCATGACGGAGAGGCAGAGATGGCCAGCGCAAAAGAGATACGAACAAAGATCGCTAGTGTGCAAAGCACACAGAAGATCACCAAGGCTATGGAAATGGTGGCCGCCTCCAAGATGCGTAAAACGCAGGAGCGCATGGCTGCCAGTCGTCCGTATGCCGAAACTATGCGTAAGGTGATCGGTCATATCGCGCTTGGTAATCTGGAGTACAAGCATCCGTACCTGGAACAACGAGATATCAAGCGTGTCGGCTACTTGATTATCTCCACTGATCGTGGCCTGTGCGGGGGCTTGAACATTAACTTGTTCAAGAAAACCCTGAACGACATGAAAGGTTGGAGTGATAAAGGCGTCGCAGTTGAGGTCGCGCTGATTGGTTCAAAAGCCACGGGATTCTTCAGTTCCGCGGGAGCCAAAGTGGTAGCGCAGACTAATGGTCTGGGCGATACCCCGAGCCTGTCCGATTTGATCGGGCCGGTGAAGGTGATGCTGCAGGCTTATGACGAAGGTCGCTTGGATCAGTTGCACGTGGTGTACAACAAGTTTGTGAACACCATGTCTCAGGTACCGACGATCGATCAGCTTCTGCCCTTACCTAAACCGGATGAAAACGATATCCCAAGCCATAAGTGGGATTATCTGTATGAGCCTGATCCAAAACCGCTGTTAGATACCCTGCTGTCGCGTTTTATCGAATCGCAGGTTTATCAAGGTGTGGTTGAGAACCTCGCCTGTGAGCAAGCGGCCCGGATGGTGGCAATGAAGGCGGCGACCGATAACGCCGGCAACCTGATTAATGACCTGAAACTGGTGTACAACAAAGCCCGTCAGGCCAGCATTACTCAGGAGCTGAGCGAGATTGTATCTGGCGCAGCAGCGGTTTAAGGGCAAACGAATTACTTTAGAGGATTCAAGATGGCTACTGGAAACGTCGTCCAGATCATCGGCGCCGTGGTGGACGTAGAGTTCCCGCAGGACGCTGTACCTCAGGTGTACGATGCACTGACAGTTGAGGGTGCTGAGCTGGTACTGGAAGTGCAGCAGCAGCTGGGTGGTGGTGTTGTTCGCTGTATCGCGATGGGAGCCTCTGATGGCCTCAAGCGCGGTCTGAAAGCGCACAATACTGGTGCTCCTATCACTGTACCGGTGGGTGTGGAAACACTGGGCCGGATCATGGATGTGTTGGGTAACCCGATTGACCAGAAAGGTCCAATCGGTGAACAAGATCGCTGGGTGATCCACCGTGAAGCACCAAGCTACGAAGATCAGGCTAACAGCACTGAACTGCTGGAAACCGGTATCAAGGTTATCGACCTGGTATGCCCGTTTGCGAAAGGCGGTAAAGTTGGTCTGTTCGGTGGTGCCGGTGTAGGTAAAACCGTAAACATGATGGAGCTGATCCGTAACATCGCGATCGAGCACTCCGGTTATTCCGTGTTTGCGGGCGTGGGTGAGCGTACCCGTGAAGGTAACGACTTCTACCACGAAATGACAGACTCCAACGTACTGGACAAAGTATCCCTGGTGTACGGTCAGATGAACGAGCCGCCAGGTAACCGTCTGCGCGTAGCACTGACCGGCCTGACCATTGCGGAGAAATTCCGTGATGAAGGTCGTGATGTACTGCTGTTCATCGATAACATCTACCGTTATACCCTGGCGGGGACCGAAGTATCGGCACTGCTGGGCCGTATGCCTTCTGCGGTAGGTTATCAGCCAACGCTGGCGGAAGAGATGGGTGTACTGCAAGAGCGTATTACCTCTACCCGTACCGGTTCTATTACCTCGGTACAGGCGGTATACGTACCTGCGGATGACTTGACTGACCCGTCACCAGCGACCACCTTCGCCCACTTGGATGCGACCGTGGTACTGAGCCGTCAGATTGCGTCACTGGGTATCTATCCTGCGGTTGACCCGCTGGACTCGACCTCTCGTCAGCTGGATCCGCTGGTGGTAGGTCAAGAGCACTATGATGTGGCCCGTGAAGTGCAGTCTGTGCTGCAGCGTTATAAAGAGCTGAAAGACATCATCGCCATCCTGGGTATGGACGAACTGTCCGAGCAGGATAAGCTGATTGTAGCTCGTGCGCGTAAGATCGAGCGTTTCTTGTCCCAGCCATTCTTCGTGGCCGAAGTATTTACCGGTTCTCCGGGCAAATATGTGCCGCTGAAGGAAACCATCCGTGGCTTTAAAGGCATTTTGGAAGGTGATTTCGACCACCTGCCAGAACAGGCCTTCTACATGGTCGGTGGCATCGACGAAGCGGTTGAGAAAGCCAAGAAGTACTAATGCTTCGTTGAGGAGGGCAATATGGCTGCAATAACTTTTCATCTGGATGTGGTCAGTGCGGAAAAACGTATTTTTTCCGGTCTGGTGGAAACCATTCAGGTGACCGGTAGTGAAGGTGAGCTGGGTATTTTATCCGGTCACACCCCACTGCTGACTGCCATTAAGCCGGGCATGGTGCGGATCGTCAAACAGCACGGCAAGGAAGAGGTGATTTACCTTTCCGGCGGCATCCTTGAGGTGCAGCCGACTTCCGTAACCGTACTGGCGGATACCGCTATCCGTGGGCAGGACTTGGATCTGGCGCGGGCACAGGAAGCAAAACGCCGTGCCGAAGAGCAGATCAAAAGTTCGCACGGGGATATCGATTATGCTCAGGCCTCAGCGGAACTGGCGAAAGCCCTGGCAAAACTTCGGGTTATCGAGCTGACCAGCAAGGCCGGCAGACGTTAAGTCTCATTTCTGCGTGAAAAAAGCGACCTACGGGTCGCTTTTTTTTGCCTGCCGTTTACCGCTGTGAGGTGTTGTGCTGGGGATGAATATATCGATATCTAGCTTATGCCTCTCAACGCGCGTACACCTGCATTCTATGGTTTATGCACTGTTTGCATAATTATTCTTTTTTATGCGAATGATGCGGGTAGAAGTTCGGTGGCAAGGTTATGCACGGCTGTACGGTTATTGGGGGATTGGTTATTCGCCGTGAGTGGGGGCTTAATAACTGGGGCTGGCGGTGTGAGTCTACGGCGGCATAGTTTAGGCGGCGGATTTATCGGCTGGTGATGCTGACACCTGTGGTAGCACGCGCGGGTTGTGTTGGCGAGAGGCGTGGGGGAAGGCTTCGGTGTCATTATCGCTTTCGCTAGCACTTGGCTTGCTCGTGCTAAAACCCAAACCGGTGATCTATACGGGAAACGGTGCGATGGGGACTTTCGAGATCGCGTGCGGTAGATAAGAGACTACGGACATAAAAAAGCCACACCCTTGGGTGTGGCTTTTTCGTTGAATCGAGCAGCAAACTTATTTGCTGTTTTCCATCGCCAGTTTGGTATCACGACCGGCCAGGAAGCCGTAGAAGATGTAACCAATCAGCGTGATGATAGAGCCACCGAATACGGCATCAGCGCCACAGGCATACACGCCGTAGATGCTGTAAGCCACGGCCAGAGTACCCACGATGGAGGCGGCTTTGTACTGGCTTTCGGTTACTTTGTTCTTACGCAGCATCACTTGCAGACCGGTCATCGACAGTACGTAAGGTACCATGTTGATGAATACGGCCAGGTTCAGCAGGGCGTTGAACTGCTTGAGCAGGTTTGGAGAGATGGTCATACAGGCCAGCAGCAGCTCCAGAACCAGCATGATCAGCATACCGGCGATTGGTGCGTCGTCACGAGTCACTTTACCGAAGATAGCTGGGAACAGACGGATGTCTGCCGCGGCTTTAGATACCTGCGCGTTGGTGAACTGCCAGCCCAGCAGGGAGCCGATACAGGCGATAACCGCCAGAGCAGTAACGATTTGACCAACCAGTGGGGTGAACATCATGGAGAACACCAGACCGAATGGCGCATCAGAGTTAGCCAGTTGCGCGTTAGGTACGATACCTTGGATAACAGAGGTAGACGCGATGTACACGATAGCCGCGAAGCCAGTACCGAACAGGCAAGCCAGTGGTACGTTACGCTCTGGGTTTTCTACCGCACCAGAGTTAGCACCAGCAGATTCAATACCCAGGAATGCCCACAGAGTCAGTGCGATACCTGAAGAGATAGCGCTACCGGTACCCATGTTGTGCGGGTTCCATGCTTCAGCAAAGATTTTTGGATCGAACCAGAACCAACCGATGATAGACAGACCCGCTACTGGCAGGATGATACCCCACACGGTGAAGCCAGAGATCTGACCGGTGATTTTAGGACCCTTGAAGTTCGCGACCATGGTCACAATCAGGATGGCAACAACGGTGATGAAGGTGTTGATTGGGGTCGCTTTAATCCACGGGAAGAACGGTGCCATGTAACCGGCAGCGGATACCGCGATAGCTACGCAGCTGATCACCAGACACACGTAGTAAGTATAAGAGGCGATGAAGAAAGAAGATTTGCCGTGTGCTTCTTCAGAGTAAGCAGACATACCGCCGTCACGCTTACAGAAGGCACCACATTTTGCGAAGGTGTAAGCAATACACATGGCACCGACAGCGGTAACCAGCCAAGAGAGCATGGAGATGGCGCCGGTCTGTGCCAGACTGGCCGGTAACATGATAATGCCGGAGCCCATCATATTAACGGCAACCAGTACGGTCAGGCCGACAACCCCCATTTTTTTCGATTCTGTAGCCATGAATTGTATCTCCGAAAGGGATTATTCTTTTAATATTAGAAATCGATAATGTTGATGCTTTTTGCTTAACCAGAAATAAAAATGTATTTATTCATGCATAAAATACACGGACAAATATTGTTTTATTTCCGGTGTGTTTCTGTATATCTATCGTCAGCCAATGACATAAAACACATATACCGAAGTATATGAGAAATAACTTACATAACTGGCGAAAAGAAAATGAAGAATGAAACTTATTGGAATTAAGCAGCACGCTGCTTTTTCGGCTTAAACAGTATTGTAGATAGCTATCTAGGTCAAATTCAGTTCCGACAAAAAACACCAGAATACGTAACGAATTATTTATGCTTAATAATAGGTGGTTTTGGCTATCTACTTGTTTTTGCGATTATTAATGGCGGAAATAACGATTTCTATGTATGCACAATTATGATCAACTGTGTTTTATGTGTGTGGATGGGATTTTAAATGTGTTGAGCGGTAACGAGAGATTGCTCGCCGTATCATTTTGTATGGTGCGGAAACGAGATGTTGTTAAGTGTTGCTGGTTGTTTCTGTGAGCGTTTTTTATGGTTTTTTGTGACTTGAGTCACGGCATTATTTCGGTAATTTTCTTGCTTTGCAATCTATTCCTGAGTATTTAGCTCGACTATTTACCGCTATTTATAGCGTTAAATTAAAATTTATGCGTAATCATACAGTCAGACTAAAAATTAGTGAATAGTTATTTTGTATTTGTATGTTTATATTCACTCTAGGCTGTTTTGTAATGTTTTGACATATTAGTTAATAGCAAAAAATAAAAAATGGATTTACCATCACTGTGCTTGATGAGTTTGTGTTCCATCTTTTTAATTGACTGCGATATCTGTTAATTGGTTCCGACGTAACGGTAACGTAGAGCCATCTTTGGTCTTCTTATTTACCTGACAGATTATCTTTAATGTTCGCAGCCAATCTGACTATGTATTCAGATTGTTCTTTTATTCAATGAATCTATTCGAAGAATCTGAATACATTATCAAATCACCGTTTTATAACGTACAGACGATAAATGTCTGCGGATATTTATCCGAGCACACCTTGGTATGTGCGGCGTACACCTTGAATGATGGGTTTATCTATGTGTGATAAGAAATATCTGATCGTAGGAAACAGCACTGTTACTAACCTTCCGCTGGAAGAAGCAATCGAAAAGATTGTGACCTCTCTGACCAGCAAGGGTGAACAGGTTCAGTTTGCTCACTCTTACGAGAACGCGACCACCTATGTAACCTCTACTGCAGCAGTTGACTGCGTAATGGCTGAGTGGGTTCCGTCTGAGTCTGCAGAAATCATCGACTTCCTGAAGCAGCTGCGTCTGCGTCACGAGAAAGCCCCAGTATTCCTGCTGGTAAGCTCTCACGGTGACAACAAAGCCGTTACTGCTGAAGTGATGAAGCTGGTGACTGAAACCTTCATGATCCTGGATGACACCACTGATTTCATCGTTGGCCGTCTGCAAGCTGCCGTTGCGCGTTATGAAAAAGCAATCATGCCGCCACTGATGGCTGCCATGATGGAATACGCGAAAGAGAAAGAGTATTCCTGGTCTGCGCCAGGCCACCAAGGTGGTATCGGTTTCTGTAAGACTCCTATCGGTCGTAAGTTCTTCGACTTCTACGGTGAAAACATTTTCCGTACCGATATGGGTATCGAACGTGCTTCTTTAGGTTCAATGCTGGACCACACCGGTGCTTTCGGTGAGAGTGAGAAGTATATCGCTCGCGTATTCGGTGCTGACCGTTCTTACTCTCTGGTCGTTGGTACTTCCGGTGCAAACCGTACCATCTTCCAAGCGTGCTGCTCTGAAGACGATATCGCGATCTGTGACCGTAACAGCCACAAATCTATCGAACAAGGTCTGATGCTGACTGGTGTTGCACCGGTTTACATGACCCCAACTCGTAACGCTTACGGCATCATCGGCCCAATCCCTAAGAAGCAGATGCAGCCTGAAGCTATCAAAGCGAAAATTGCAGAAAGCAAATTCGCGAGCGCAGCGCCACATCAGCGTCCTTCTTACAGTGTGGTAACTAACTGTACTTATGATGGCCTGATCTACAACGGCGACACTATCCAAGAGCTGCTGGGTCAAAGCACCGATCGTATTCACTACGACGAAGCTTGGTTCGGTTACTCTCGCTTCAACCCTATCTATAAGGGCTTCCACGCAATGCGTGGTGATAAAGAAGCGCACGGTAAAGATCAACCAACTATCTTTGCTACCCACTCTACGCACAAACTGCTGAACGCGCTGTCTCAGGCTTCTTACATTCACATGCGTGAAGGCCGTAGCAACATCAAGCCAGAGCAATTCAGCCAAGCGTACATGATGCACGCGACCACTTCTCCGCTGTACTCTATCGCTGCGTCCAACGACGTTGCGGCAGCGATGATGGATGGTCAGCAAGGTATCAACCTGACCACTGAAGTGATCACTGAAGCGGTTGAATTCCGTCAAGCAGTAGCGCGCTCTTTCCACGATGCTGAGAAGAACAACGATTGGTTCTTCAAGCCTTGGAACCCAGAAACTGTTATCGACCCAGTAAGCGGTGAGTCTTATGACTTCGCTGAAGCGCCAGTTTCTCTGCTGAGCTCTGAACAGTCTTGCTGGAAACTGAACCCAGGTGACGAATGGCACGGCTTTGCAGATCTGGATGAAGATTGGGTAATGCTGGATCCAGTTAAAGTGAGCCTGCTGACTCCGGGTCTGAACAAAGACGGTTCTCTGCAAGAGAAAGGCGTTCCAGCTGCACTGGTAACTGCTTATCTGTCTAGCGTAGGTATCGTTCCTACCCGTACCACTGACTTCCAAGTTATGTTCCTGTTCTCCATGGGCGTAACCAAAGGTAAGTGGGTGACTCTGATGAACAGCCTGATGGCGTTCAAAAAGCACTACGATGCAAACACTCCACTGGAAGAAGTTCTGCCAGGTCTGGTAGCCACTGCACCAGAAGTGTACGCAGGTCTGGGTATGCACGATCTGGGCGACAAGATGATCGACTTCCTGAAGACTCACAACCCAAGCGTGAAACTGAACCTGGCTTACTCTACTCTGCCACAAATGGATATGCTGCCACGTAAAGCATATGGCCAATTGGTGGCTGACAATGTTGAGCTGGTATCTGTGAACGAGCTGGCTGGCCGTACTGCCGCGAACTCTGTAATTCCTTATCCACCTGGTATCCCAATGCTGATGTCCGGCGAAAACTTCGGCGACGACAACAGCCCACAAATTGGCTACCTGAAAGCGCTGCAAGCGTGGGATGACACCTTCCCAGGTTTCGAACACGAAACTGAAGGTGCTGAGAAAGAGCACGGCGTTTACCACGTAATGTGTGTAAAAAAATAAGCCGCGCTGACCTCTGATGTCAGGTGCTTAAAAACAAAAACCCCGGTTTAACCGGGGTTTTTTTATGTCTGCTGTATGTTTGTTTTATGTCGGTGTTGGTCGCTATTTTTTTGGCGCGCCGCTTTACTCGCTCAATGGCTGTGCCGCGTCCGCTTCCTGCCACGCCCGTTCAATTTCTTCGGCTAAGATTTTCACGCCTTGCTCAATCAACTCAGGCTCTGGCACATAGTTCATGCGAATGCACTCATCGGCATGCCGCCACGGCTGCGCGAGCCCCGTGAAGAAATGACAGCCGGGAACCACCAGCACACCGCGTGCTTTGAGGCGTTCGTACAGGGTTTGGGTTGAGATAGGTAGCCCTGCAAACCACAACCATAAAAATAGCGCCCCTTCTGGCTGGTGGATCTTACAGCGGCTAGCGGGCAGATAACGGCGCAAGATGGCGAGAGTCTGGCTCAAGCGTTGCTGATAGAACGGACGAACCACCTGTTCACTTAAGCGCAGCAGATCGCCACGGCGCAGCATGTCGAGTGCCAGCGCAGGTCCGACACTGCCGGGAGCCAGCGAGATAATGCCGTTGAGGTTGCCGATCGCGCGAATGATGCGTGGGTGGGCAATCACAATGCCGCAGCGCAGACCCGGGAGCCCCAATTTAGACAGGCTCATGCACAAGATGGTGTTGTCATTCCAGTGTGGTTTGGCGTCATTGAAGATGATGCCAGGAAACGGCAAACCGTAAGCGTTGTCGATGAGCAGCGGAATGCGATGGGCGCGAGCGAGCTCATCAAGGCGGGTAATTTCCTGATCGGTCAGCACATTGCCGGTGGGATTGGTGGGGCGCGACACGCAAATCAGGCCGATATCCTCACCGAGCGGCAAGGTATCAAAGTCGATATGGTATTTGAAAAAGCCGTCGTCCAGCTCTTCAATCAGGGGGCGATGGGCCAGAAACTGCGCATCTTGCAGGCCGCCGTCGGTGTAGCCCAAGTATTCGGGGGCTAGCGGAAATAAAATCCGCTTTTGCTGACCTGCAGCATTTGGGCCGGCTAGTAAGTTGAACAGATAGAAAAAGGCACTCTGGCTGCCGTTGGTCAGGGCGATGTGTTCGGCGGTCAGTGGCCAGCCAAACTGCTGTTGCAGCCACGCGGCTAATGCGTGCAAGAAGCTGTCTTTGCCTTGCGGGCCGTCGTAGTTACACAGCGCATCGGTGAGCTCACCGCTGTCGAGCAGATGACGGCAGCGCTCGGTAAAGTAATCTTGCATCTGCGGGATGCGCGCCGGATTCCCGCCGCCGAGCATGATGGCGCCCGGCGTGCGCAGTCCGTCATTCAGATCGTCCATCAGCTGGGTAATGCCAGCTTGCCGGGTAAATTTGTCACCAAACAAAGACCAGTTCATAAGGGAAAATCACTTCCTGTGCCGATATGGAGTGTCATTGCGTCATATTGAGCAATAACGCAGCGTTTTTTTCTTACCATAACGGCATAAGGGCGCAATCGGCAAGGGAAAGTGCGGCAAATTTAATCACGTTGACGCGCTGAGACGTGCCAGTTGCCGGAGCTAAAAAAGAGCGGTAGAGAAAAAGCACCACGGCGCAGTGAGCACCTTATCGGTGACTGCGCTGTGGTGTTGTGTCGTGCGGTATATGTGACGGATCAGGCGCTGGCGCGGATCACTTCATCGGCGATGATCTTCAGGCCACGATCCAAGGTGGCGGCATCGGGGATCACGGTGATCCGGATGCATTGACGCAAATGTGGCCACGGCGCATCCAGACCCAGCTCAAAGAAGCTGCCCGGCACCACAATCACTTTGCGCGCCTTGAGACGCTGGTACAGCTCATCGGTGCTGATGGTGAGTTTCGGGAACCACAGCCAGAGGAAAAATGCCCCTTCCGGACGATGCACCTGACAGAGCGAAGCCGACAGATGGCGCCGCAGCAGGTGTACCGCTTTATTGATTTTATTCTGGTAATACGGCCGGATGATGCTCTGGCACAGGTCGAGCAAATCGTTACGCTGGATCATCTCTTGCAGCAACAACGGGCCTAAGGCATTGACGGACAAACTGATGATGCTGTTGAGGTTACGAATGGCGCGGATAATCTCCGGCGCGGCGATCACCAGTCCGCAGCGGGTGCCCGGCAAACCGATTTTGGACAAGCTCATGCACAAGATAGTGTGGCTGTTCCACGGTAACGAGGCGCTGCTGTACAGCAAGTCGGGGAATGGTTGACCGTAGGCGTTATCAATCAGCAGTGGAATATCGTGTTGCTGCGCTAACTCGCTCAGGCGTTCGAGCTCGCTATCGGTGATCACGTTGCCGGTGGGATTGGTTGGGCGTGAGACACAAATCAGGCCGGTATTGTCATCCAGCGGTAGGCGCTCGAAGTCGATGTGGTATTTGAAAAAGCCATCGTCCTGCATCTGAATATGCGGATGGGTCGAGATAAATTGACCGGCTTCTAAGCCAGCATCGGTATAGCCGATGTATTCTGGGTTAAGGGGAAATAACACTTTGCGCTGACGACCGTGCGCATCATGGCCGGCAAACAGGTTAAACAGGTAAAAAAAAGCACACTGGCTGCCGTTGGTCAGGGCAATATTGTCCGGGGTGAGATCCCAGTCATACAGCTGGTTAAACAGCCGGCACAAGGTAGTGGTAAAATCCTCCCCACGTGGCGGAGGGCTGTAGTTACACACCAGCTCGCGCATCTCACCTTGCTGCTGCAGCGTGGCCAGTTGCTGTGCAATATACGCCTCTATTTCGGGGATGGAAGCGGGGTTGCCTCCGCCTAACATCACGGTATCGGCGCTGTAGATACCGTCTTCCAGATCGCTCATCATCTGGGTTACGCCGGCAGGACGCATGAATTTTTCGCCAAATTGCGAGAAGTGCATGAAGAGATCCTCAGCCTGAGACGGGCCGACTCATCGGGAGCCAGAGCCGGACAGGGATAACGTCAATCGAATAAAAAAGGTGCGATGCTGCTAACCATAGATCGTAGGGCGACGCTTGGCTATGGTTAGCGCGTTTTGCGTGGCCGTACTGTGTAACCAAGCATTACCGTGCACTGTATGCCATGGTTGTGATTGCGGGTTGGCATGGGGATAAAAATGGATAGGTGGGCAGATAAGGACAGGGCATAAAAAAACCCCGCCGAAGCGGGGTTAGTCACGATGCTTACCGCTGCTTATTGCAGTACGGAGATATCCGCCACTTGCAAGAACAGATCGCGCAGGGTGCTCAGCAGGGTCAGACGGTTGTTACGCAGGGCAACGTCATCCGCCATGACCATCACGCTGTCAAAGAAGGCATCGACCGGCTCGCGCAGGGCGGCCAGTTCAGTCAGCGCTTCTTGGTAGCGGCCTTCAGCAAACAGTGGCTGCAGCTTGGCAGACAGACTCTGCACTTGCTCGGCCAGCGCTTTTTCAGCCGGCTCTTGCAGCAGGCTGCTGTCGATAGCACTTGGCAGCGCGCCTTCTACTTTCGCCAGAATGTTGGACACCCGCTTGTTGGCCGCCGCCAGTGCCGCCGCCGCATCCAGAGTACGGAAGTGTGATACCGCTTTCACGCGAGCATCAAAATCGGCTGGACGGGTAGGACGACGTGCCAGTACCGCTTGGATCACATCAACGCTGAAGCCTTCGTCTTGATACCAAGCGCGGAAACGGCCCAGCATGAAGTCGACCACGTCAGTGACCACGTTAGCATTGCTCAGCTTGTCACCGTACAGGGCTACTGCATGCTCGGTCAGCGCGGTCAGATCCAGTGGCAGGTCTTTTTCCACGATGATCCGCAGCACGCCCAATGCGGCGCGGCGCAGGGCGAACGGGTCTTTATCCCCTTTCGGGTGTTGACCGATACCGAAAATACCGGCCAGGGTATCCATCTTGTCGGCAATCGCGACGGCGCAGGCAACCGCTGAAGATGGCAGAGCATCGCCAGCAAAGCGCGGCATGTACTGCTCGTTCAGGGCTACCGCCACATCTTCGGCTTCGCCATCATGACGGGCATAGTGCATCCCCATGACGCCTTGGGTGTCGGTAAATTCGAACACCATGTTGGTCATCAGGTCACACTTAGACAGCAGACCGGCACGGCGCGCGTGGTTTACATCGGCACCTATTTGGCTGGCGATGAAACCGGCCATCTGCTCGATACGATCGGTCTTGTCACGCAGGGTCCCCAGTTGCTGTTGGAACAGCACGGTTTCCAGACGTGGCAGGCGGTCGGCCAGCTTGTGCTTCAGGTCAGTCTTGAAGAAGAACTCCGCATCCGACAGACGTGGGCGCACCACTTTCTCGTTACCGCTGATGATTTGCTGCGGATCTTTGGACTCAATGTTGGTCACAAAGATGAAGTTTGGCAGCAGTTTGCCGTCGGCGGCGTAGACTGGGAAGTACTTCTGGTCACCTTTCATGGTGTACACCAGCGCTTCGGCTGGTACGGCCAAGAATTTTTCTTCGAACTTGGCAGTCAGCACCACTGGCCATTCCACCAGCGAGGTGACTTCTTCCAGCAGGCTTTCACTGATGTCAGCTTTACCGCCCAGCTCAGCCGCCGCTTGCTCGGCATCACGCAGGATCAGTGCTTTACGCTCGGCGTAGTCAGCAACCACTTTACCGCGCTGGCGCAGCAGCTCTGGGTATTGCTCGGCGTGCTCGATTTCAAACTCGGCTTCGCCCATGAAGCGGTGGCCGCGAATGACGCGAGCGGAGTGGATCCCCAAAATGGTGCCGGGAACCAGCTCGTCATCCAGCAGCAGGGTAACGGTGTGCACTGGACGGATAAAGTAGGTGCTCTTGTCGCCCCAGCGCATTGGCTTTGGCATTGGCAGTTTGGCCAGCGCGCTGTCGACCATGTCGCACAGCAGCTCTTTGGCTGGACGGCCGGCGACTACGGCGCGGTGCAGCAGCCATTCGCCTTTATCGGTCACCATACGCTCGGCTTGGTCGACGGTGATGCCGCAACCGCGTGCCCAGCCTTCAGCGGCTTTGGTTGGTTGACCATCCGCGCCAAATGCTTGGGCAACCGCAGGGCCGCGTTTTTCAATCTGCTGATCCGGCTGGGATTTTTGCAGGTCGATCACTTTCAGCGCCAGACGACGTGGCGCAGCAAACCACTGTACCGGACCGTGCGCCAGATTGGCTTTATCCAGCTCGGCGGTGAAGTTAGCGGCAAAGGCTTCGGCCAGTGCGCGCAGGGATTTTGGTGGCAGCTCTTCGGTACCGATTTCTACCAGAAAGGTCGCTTGTTGCGTCATATCATTTCGCCTCTGCTGGGTGAGTTTCACGCTGACACATAGGGAAGCCCAGCGCCTCACGAGAGGCATAGTAAGCTTCGGCTACTGCTTTGGTCAGCGTACGGATGCGCAGGATGTAACGTTGACGCTCGGTCACCGAAATCGCTTTACGGGCATCCAGCAGGTTGAAGGAGTGGGCCGCCTTCAAAATGCGCTCATAGGCTGGCAATGGCAGTGGCTTTTCCAGATTCAGCAGGTGCAGGGCTTCTTTCTCGTACTGTTCAAAGCACTGGAACAGGAAATCCACATCGGCATGTTCGAAGTTATAGGTAGATTGCTCCACTTCGTTCTGGTGGAACACATCGCCGTAGGTGGTTTTACCCAGCGGACCGTCACTCCATACCAGATCGTAAACGCTGTCTACGCCCTGAATGTACATGGCCAGACGCTCAAGACCATAGGTGATCTCACCGGTCACCGGCTTACACTCCAGACCGCCGACTTGTTGGAAGTAGGTGAACTGGGTGACTTCCATACCGTTCAGCCACACTTCCCAGCCCAGACCCCAGGCACCCAGCGTTGGGTTTTCCCAGTTATCTTCCACGAAGCGGATGTCGTGGATGAGCGGATCGAGCCCCAGCTCTTTGAGCGAGCCTAAGTACAGCTCCTGAATGTTGTCAGGAGAAGGCTTGATGATCACCTGGAACTGATAGTAGTGCTGCAGGCGGTTTGGGTTTTCCCCGTAACGGCCGTCAGTTGGGCGGCGGGATGGCTGTACGTAAGCGGCTGCAATCGGCTCTGGGCCCAGTGCGCGCAGACAAGTCATCGGGTGGGAGGTACCGGCACCCACTTCCATATCGAGCGGCTGCACAATGGTGCAACCCTGACGGGCCCAGTAGTCCTGCAAAGTCAGGATCAGGCCTTGAAAGGTCTTAATATCGAACTTAGCCATAATTATGGATTGCCAATTCGCTGAGGTTGAGATAAAGGAAATTAGTATACCGTTTGCACAGCTTTAATAGAAACACTTAAAGGAGGCGGAATGCAGCGTTGCAACTGGGTGAGTGACGATCCCCTTTATCTGGCCTATCACGATCAGGAGTGGGGACGCCCTTTGTATGACGGCGACCGTCTGTTTGAACTATTGTGTCTGGAAGGTCAGCAAGCGGGGCTATCTTGGATCACGGTACTGAAAAAGCGGGCGCACTACCGGCACTGCTTTTTCGGCTTTGCGGCAGGCCGCATGGCCGCGCTCAGTGAGGCGCAGTTGGCTGAATTCATGCAAGACAGCGGCCTGATTCGTAACCGGCGCAAGCTGGCCGCGCTAGTGCAAAATGCGCGAGCTTATTTGGCGCTTCAAGCGCAGGGAGAAGATTTCAGTACTCTGCTGTGGTCGTTTGTCGGTGGGCAGCCGCAGGTCAATCATTTTGCCAGCGCAGAGCAGGTGCCGGCCAGTACGCCGGCGTCGGTGGCGATGAGCAAGGCGTTGAAAAAGCGCGGCTTTACCTTTGTTGGCCCCACTATCTGTTATGCCTTTATGCAAGCAGCCGGTTTGGTGAACGATCATCTCACCAGCTGTGACTGGCATGCGCGCTGCAATGGTGCGCACTTTACTGACAAAGACGACAGTCGGTAGTGAATCGCTGCTTGTTTCAGCGGTTTTTAGTCAGTAAAATGCCGGCGTTTCGTATCCTTTTCTCTGTTTCGGATACGTCTCTCTTCCGTCATGGGGGAGTAGTCTTTTGCAACATACGTTGCCGGTACGCCAGTACCTGTTCGGTGTAGCAAAGCTGTCGTCAACAAACTTGCCCGAAGGGCATGGCGGCAGCGGCCTCGCATCTTTGAGGTTGACGAGACCTATGGCTAACGACTGTAACCGCAGGGGCGGGGACAGCGTTACGCCATATGTTTACGTTGGCCCCCGCCCCTGATGAGTATGTCGTGTCGATAATTGCAACTTCCTTTGCTTCCGTGGCGTTGGCCGAAATGGGCGATAGAACCCAACTGCTGACTTTGCTGCTGGTGGCACGTTTTCGCAAACCTTGGTGGATTCTGGCTGCTATTGTTTGTGCCACTTTGTTTAATCACTTTTTGGCTGCCTGGATTGGGGTGGAGCTGAGCAACTATTTAACGCCGGAGATTATGCGTTGGGTAGTGGGCGTCGGCTTCCTGCTGATGGCCGGTTGGGTGCTGATCCCGGATAAAGATAACGGTGAAGTGAAGGGCGGGCATCCGTTCTGGACATCACTGGTAATCTTCTTTATTGCCGAGATTGGCGATAAAACCCAAATTGCGACCACGTTGCTTGGCGCGCGTTATGACAACGTGACGCTGGTGATGATCGGTTCGACCTTGGGCATGATAGCCGCTAATGCACCGATGCTGTGGTTTGGTGAACGCTTAAGTCCGTACATGAAGTCGGATTGGGGCCACCGTGCGGCAGCGATGGTGTTTGCTGCACTCGGGATTATCACTTTGCTGTGGTAAACAGCCATTGGGCCTGCCGCTAGCGCGAAAGTGAGTATACAAAGTGTCAGGAATGCAGGCCTGCGCATGAAATGGGTTGCCAAATGCAGACCGAATTGATGCAATACGGCGCTTCAATGTCCCGTAGCGCTGGGCAAGGGGGGTCGGGTTACCGGCAACCCGTTTTTGTGCGCGTAGATGGAATAAGTTAGGTAAACAATAATGAGTAATAAAATCAAAGCGCTGGTTGGCGCTCTGTGTGTTTCCGTGGCTCTGTCCGGTTGTACCACGGTAAACCCGTACACCAATGAAGAGCAGACTGCGAAAGCAGCGAGTGGCTCTGCGATAGGTGCATTAGCGGGGGCATTGATTGGTGTGGCCTCTTCTTCCAAGAAAGACCGCGGTAAAGGTGCTTTGATTGGTGCCGCAGCCGGTGCAGCACTGGGTGGTGGTATCGGTTATTACATGGATGTGCAAGAAGCGAAGTTGCGTCAGCAGCTGCGTGGCACCGGTGTGAGTGTGACCCGTGACGGTAACAACATCATCCTGAACATGCCAAACAACGTGACGTTTGATACCAACAGCACCAGCCTGAAGCCTGCCGGTATCAACACCTTAAGTGGTGTGGCCATGATCCTGAAAGAATACGAAAAGACCATGGTGAACATCATCGGTTATACCGACAGCACCGGTAAGCGCGCTTACAACATGCAGCTGTCTGAGCGTCGTGCGCAATCTGTGGCATCAAACCTGATGATGCAGGGCGTGTCAGCCTCCCGCCTGCGTACCTACGGTGCCGGCCCGGATAATCCGATCGCCTCTAACAACACCGAAAGCGGCCGTGCGCAAAACCGCCGTGTTGAGATTACTTTAAGCCCAATCCAGTGATTTGGCTGCTACCGTAACAGGTAGAAAAAAACCGCTGTCACCGAAAGGGGCAGCGGTTTTTTTATCTCTGCAGTTTCTTTGCTTACCGACTGACAGAGAAGAAGGGAATGCCGGGATGCGGACAATCGCGCTTAGCGCGCCGCCGTCAGCTGAATTTCGACGCGGTAACCCGGATCGGCCATCACCGCCTGTACACAGGCACGTACCGGTGCACTGCCGCTCGGTAGCCAAGCATCCCACACCGCATTAAAGGCCGCGATCTCGCTGATATCTTTCAGATAAATGGTGGCCGACAGAATGCGCGATTTGTCAGAGCCCGCTTGTTTTAGCAGCGCCTCTAGGCTGGCCAGCACCTCATGGGCTTGCCCGGTGATATCGGCATCCAGTTGGCTCGGCACTTCAACCAGATAAACGTTTTGATTGTGGATCACGATGTCTGACCAACGGGCTGTGGTGCCGATGCGTTCGATACTGCTCATGCACTCTCCTTGCTAAATATAAAACGGGATAGGGAGGGATGGCGGTGCTTGGCACTCGCCGATATCCGCCAGCTGCTTAGGGACGGCAGCCTCTTGGCCGCTGATTATAGCTTGTCAGAAGGCGCTCGGCGTAAAGAGAAAATCACCGATTTGCGACCGGCGCGGCAGCCGACTGCGCGTAGGACTTCTACACTGAAGAGGGCTTAGGGAGTGAACCTGTTGAGAGTGCCAACACCCGATGCCGCTTTGGGTTAGACCCATACCGATAAGGAGCAGCTTATGTGGCGACGTTTTCCACTGTTATCGGCGAAAAAGCAGTGTCTGTTTTTTCACTTTGCCTTTTTGCTCAACATGCTGGCGCTGATCTTAACCGATGCCGGCTTACCGCTGTTGATTGGCTGCCTGATCACCGGTTATTTAGCGTTGGAGTCGTGGATCCGCTGGCGTTATGTGCAGCCGCTGCGGGAAGAGAATCGCCGTCTGCGCCATCAGCTCAGTCAGCTGCAACAAAATCGCGCGGAATCGAGCGACAGCTGGCCGGAGGCATAGTCTGAATGCGCGAGTTGGCCGTTAAGCGCTGTTTGCTTTACGCGCCTTTGCGGATCAGATAGCGATACGGCAGGCTCTCGGTTTGGGCCTCGAGCAACTGGTGATCCATAAAGCGGCAGAAGCTGGGAATATCGCGAGTGGTGGACGGATCGTCCGCCACAATCAGCAGCGTCTGGCCTGTGGTCAGATTGCGAATGGTTTTACGCACCATCATCACCGGCTCTGGGCAGCGTAGCCCTTGGGCATCCAGTGTGTGATCTGGGACAACGGAATTCATGCTACAGCAATCCTGCAAGTCAAAAGTCTGAGCGTTAATGCTGCCCGTGACTCTGCTCGCGCAGCGCGAGCGGTGGGCAGTGGATATGCGCAGTAGTTTAATGAGTAAACTCACACATCTCCAATCTTTAGCGTAAAAAAGGGGCAAATTGCCAACAGGCTAACAGCAAAAAATCTGCCATCGATTAGGGTAATCCTCAGGCTAGGCACTGCTGCGGGGATCCTCTCATGTTTACGTTGAATGACCGTCTCGCCATGTACGGCGCCCTGTGTTTCATCTCCACCAGCTTGCTGTTATTGCAATGGCTGGAAACATCCTGCTCACCACTTACGCTACTGGCACTGGTGGCTTCTGCGGTCGGGTTCGGTTTCGAGCGCGGTTTTTTATCAGCAGTGGACTGATCTCTTTCTTATTGATTAATAATATAAATATAAATTAATTGTCTGTTTTATCCGGCTGGGATTGGCCTTAATGGGTGTTCTTTATTTGAACTTGGTCACATAATTTGGCAACATTTTATGTAACTAAGCATGATTTGCACATCAATAGAGAACAGCATGAAGACTGATTTAGCAGTGGTCCTGCGCGCCTTACTGGCGTTTGTGGTATTGGCGCTATGCGCTGCAGGCATGGTGGGATTACTCCGGCTGGATGTCTATTTCGATGCCCATAACCTGTCGGAGTTTTCTTGGGTGGAGCTGACCCAAGAGGTATTACTGTTTTTGCTGGTGTTGGGTTATTTTGCGCTGGCTCGGCATAGCCGCTTATGGCGCCCGGCGGCGACCTTGGTGGGCGGCTTTTTTGCCTGCTTGCTGATCCGCGAACTGGATGCTTTTTTGGATGTGGTGTTCCACGGCTTTTGGGTGGTACCGGCGCTGCTGGTGGCTGGTTTGGCGCTCAGCGTGGCGTGGAAAGAGCGAGCAGCTACTTTGCGCGGTTTGGCGATGATGGTACGCAGCCCGTTTTTTGGAGGCCTGCTGTGTGGTCTGGTGACCTTGCTGGTGTTCTCCCGTTTGATGGGGATGAGCAGTTTGTGGCAGATGCTGCTTCAAGACGGCTATGCGCGCATGATCAAAGAAACGGTGGAAGAGACGCTGGAGCTGTTTGGCTATATGCAGATTTTTGTCGCCAGTGCCGGCATTATTGGCCAAGCACTGCGGGTAGAACGCCATCACAACAGCCTGTGTGCGGCGGATGAAAGGCTCACCCGATTTTAATGGGGGGTGAACTCTCGCCGCGAATAGGTTCGGGGATGTGTGCTGCGTAAACGAACAACGGCAGGATCTGGGTCCTGCCGTTTTGTTTTACCGCGCGCGAGATTTACACGCGCTCAAAGACGGTGGCAATCCCCTGACCTAACCCGATACACATGGTCGCCAGACCAAACTGAGCATCGCGCGCTTCCATCAGGTTAATCAAGGTGGTGGAGATCCGCGCGCCAGAGCAACCAAGTGGGTGGCCTAAGGCAATCGCGCCGCCGTTGAGGTTGACCTTGTCGTCCATCACCTCCAGCAAGCCTAAGTCTTTCACGCACGGCAAGCTTTGAGCGGCGAAGGCTTCGTTTAACTCAACCACATCGATATCGGCGATCGTTAAACCAGCACGCTGCAGCGCCTTGCGGCTGGCCGGTACCGGGCCATAACCCATGATGGACGGGTCACATCCGGCAATCGCCATCGCTTTGATGCGCGCACGGATCGGGAGCCCTAATTCACGGGCTTTATCCTCGCTCATCAGCAGCATCGCGGCGGCGCCATCAGACAGCGCCGACGACGAGCCAGCGGTGACCGTGCCGTTGACCGGATCAAAGGCCGGACGCAAGGCGCTGAGTGATGCCACGGTCGTTTCCGGCCGGATCACTTCATCAAAATCGAACAACGTCAACGTGCCATCGGCATCATGGCCCGTCAGCGGGGCAATTTCAGCCTTGAAGCGGCCCTCGACGGTGGCTTGATGGGCGCGCTGGTGCGAACGCGCAGCAAACTCGTCTTGCATCTGGCGGCTAATGCCGTGCAGGCGACCGAGCATCTCGGCGGTTAAGCCCATCATCCCCGCCGCTTTGGCCACGGAGCGTGACAACCCTGGATGGAAGTCGACGCCGTGTGACATCGGCACATGCCCCATGTGCTCGACCCCACCAATCATGAAGATCTCACCATCGCCGGTCATGATGGCGCGGGTGGCATCGTGCAGTGCTTGCATTGAGGAGCCGCACAAGCGGTTCACCGTGACTGCGCCCACGGAGTGCGGGATCCCCGCCAGCAGTGAGGCGTTACGGGCAATGTTAAAGCCCTGCTCCAGAGTTTGTTGCACGCAACCCCAGTAAATATCTTCCAGCGCCGTAGGGGCCACTTGGGGATTACGGCGCAGCAGTTCGCGCATCAGATGCGCCGATAAATCTTCGGCTCTCACATGACGAAATGCCCCACCCTTAGAGCGGCCCATTGGGGTGCGTAGGCAGTCAACAATGACAACGTTTTTCATGTTCAATTTCTCCCTCAGGCCGGCAGGCGATGGCGCGGATAATAAGTGTCGTTACGGCTGGCTTTATCACGCAGTCCATCCGGAACCTGATACAAGGCGCCCAGCGCACTTAAGGCATCGGCCTGTGCCACATAGTGAGTGCTACCGAGGCTATCCAGATAACGGCAGGCACCGCCACGGAACGGTGGGAAGCCCAAGCCATAAATCAGTGCCATGTCCGCTTCGGCGGCGCTACCGATAATGCCTTCTTCCAAGCAGCGCACCACTTCGTTGACCATCGGGATCATCAAACGGGCGATAATCTCTTCGCTGCTAAACTCGCGCCGAGGCGCGCATACCTCGCTCAGCAAGGTGTAGGTGGCGGGATCGGCCTCTTTCTTCGGCTTGCCCTTGGCATCTTGGGTATAGCGATAGAAGCCTTGTCCATTTTTCTGGCCAAAACGCTGCAACTCGAACATCACGTCGACCGCATCGCGGTAATCTTTTTGCATCCGCTGCGGGAAGCCAGCCGCCATCACCGCTTGGGCATGATGCGCGGTATCCATCCCTACCACATCCAACAAGTAGGCTGGGCCCATAGGCCAACCAAATTGTTTTTCCATCACTTTGTCGATTTGCTGGAAGTCAGCGCCATCGCGCAGCAGCAGGCTAAAGCCAGCAAAATACGGGAACAGGACGCGGTTGACGAAAAAGCCCGGACAGTCATTCACCACAATCGGTGATTTGCCCATTTTGGCGGCATACGCCACTACGCGGGCGATAGTCTCTTCAGAGGTGCGCTCGCCACGGATGATCTCGACCAGAGGCATCCGGTGTACCGGATTGAAAAAGTGCATGCCGCAGAAGTTTTCTGGCCGTTGCAGGGCACTGGCCAGCACATTAATCGGGATGGTGGAGGTGTTAGACGTCAGCACGGCGTCAGTTGGCAGCAGTTGTTCAACTTCAGCCAGTACGCTTTGTTTGATTTTCGGGTTCTCCACCACCGCTTCGACCACGATGTCACTGCGCTCGATACCGGCGTAGTTGAGGCTTGGCGTGATGGCAGTCAGGGTTTGTGCCATCTGCAGGCCGCTGATTTTGCCCTGCTCGCGCTGTTTATCCAGCAATTTGGCCGCTTCGGTCATCCCTAACGTGAGGGATTTTTCGCTGATGTCTTTCATCAGAACCGGTACGCCTTTGAGAGCGGACTGGTAGGCAATGCCGCCGCCCATAATGCCTGCGCCCAGTACCGCAGCATGCGCGGTGGGTTTGCCGGCTTTGGCCGCTTGCTTGGCTTTGCTTTTCAGCAACTGATCGCCCAAGAAGATCCCCACCAACGCGGTGGCAACATCGGATTTGGCCAGTGGAATAAAGTGGCGGGTTTCAATTTCTAACGCCGCATCGCGCGTACAGCGCGCCGCAGCTTCCACACTACTGACGGCCGCCAGTGGTGCCGGATAGTGTTTGCCGGCAATTTGCAGCACCATCGCTTTAGCAGTGCTAAAACTCATGGCCGCTTCGGTGGCATTGAGGGCCAGTGGTTGCAGTTTGATCTGTCGCCGTGCTTGCCAGTTCAACCGACCGGCTATCGCCTCGTTGAGCATCTGCAGCGCCGCAGCATGCAGTTTATCGCTGGCGACCACCGCATCCAGAATACCCAGCTTTAAGGCCGCATCAGCGCCGATTTCTTTACCGGCGGTGATCAGCTCCAGTGCGCTATCGGCGCCAATCAGACGAGGTAAACGCACGGTGCCGCCAAAGCCCGGCATGATACCGAGTTTGGTTTCTGGCAGACCGACTCGCGCTTGGCTATCACCGATGCGCAAATCGGTGGCCAGCACGCACTCCAATCCCCCGCCAAGGGCAATCCCGTTGACGGCGCAAACGGTGGGGACCGGCAGATCTTCCAGCTGATTGAAAATGGCATTGGCACGCGCCAGCCAGCGTTGCAGCTCCTCTTCTGGCAATGCAAACAGGCCGAGGAATTCGGTGATGTCAGCGCCGACAATAAAAGAGTCTTTGGCTGAGCTGACCAACAGACCTTGCAGGGCGGTTTGCCCTTGCAACAGCTCCAGCGCTTCACCGAGGCTGGTTAAGGTCTGCAGATCGAATTTGTTGACGGCGGCGGACTGGGCGGAAAATTGCAGTTCGGCAATCCCGTCAGTCAGCCAGCGCAGGGTCAGGGTTGGGCTTTGATAAAGCATCTTCTATCTCCAGAGCCGGATCTCTCCGGGGGCAACACTGGCCGCAGCCAGCAGAGGGTACGCACCGGATAACGAGCTAGTGTCATATTTTTAACCAGTGTGCTTTCAAATTAACAATATTTCAACACTCATTTAAAACATTTGTTTAATTTTTTGTTAACCATGAGGAGGCTCGATTCAGCGGCGAAAAACCGCAATATCCTTAAGGGGCGATGTAGGGATTTTGTGCTGATTGACGGGCAAGGTTACGCGATGGCCGAAGCGCCACAGGGCACATTGGCTGTGCTACTATGGGAATTCAGTGATGAATAGAAGAAAGGGTATTTTCATGGAACACGCTTACCGCGCGCATATTGCCGAGCTACAGAGTCGCACCCGGGCCGTATTGGAACGTGACCAGCTGCAAGGGCTGCTGATCCACTCCGGCGAGCCGATTTACGCATTTCTGGATGACAATACTTATCCGTTTAAGGTTAATCCACATTTCAATGCGTGGTTACCGCTGACGAATGTGCCGCATTGCTGGCTGCAAGTCGATGGCGTGAATCGCCCGCGCCTGTTCTTCTATTCTCCGGTGGATTATTGGCATGCGGTCGAGCCGGTACCGCAAGAGTACTGGGCCGAAGAGTTTGAGATAGTCGTGCTGCGCCAACCGCGTGACATTGAACAGTATCTGCCGGCGGCGCGCGCCGAGTGGGGCTACATCGGCTCGAGCGAGCAGTTGGCTCGTGACGCCGGGATTGGTCAGATTAACCCGCCCGCGCTACTTAATACGCTGCATTATCAACGCGCTTACAAAACTGATTACGAGTTGCAGTGTATGCGCAGCGCCCAGAAGATTGCCGTCGATGGCCACCGCGCAGCGCACGATGCCTTTATGGCCGGCATGAGCGAGTTTGATATCAACTTGGCGTATCTGGCGGCTACCGGTCAAAGTGATACTGAGGTGCCGTACACCAATATTGTGGCCTTGAATCAGCATGGCGCGATTTTGCACTACACCACCTTGCAGCGTAAAACCCCCGCCAGCAGCGACAGCTTCTTGCTGGATGCGGGCGCGACCTTTAACGGTTATGTCGCCGATATCACCCGTACCTACGCCCGTGAAGAGAATGATTTTGCTGCGCTGATCCGTGATATGCATCGTCATCAGCAAGAGCTGATTGCCACGATTGAACCGGGCCAGCGCTACCCTGACCTGAATCTGCAGATGCACCAGCGCATTGCGCGCATGCTGCGTGAGCACGATATTGTGCGTCTCAATGAAGAAGATATGGTCAACGAAGGGCTGACTGGCAGCTTCATGCCACATGGTTTGGGTCACTTACTCGGCCTGCAAGTGCACGATGTGGCTGGTTTCATGCAAGATGAACAAGGCACCCATCTGGCTGCGCCTGCGGCCTATCCGGCCCTGCGTTGTACGCGGGAACTGGCGCCGCGCATGGTGCTGACTATCGAGCCGGGTTTGTATTTCATTGATTCTTTGCTCGAGCCTTGGAAAAACCACGCGCTGAACAGCCACATTAACTGGGCACGTATCGATGCGCTGCGTCCATTTGGTGGGATCCGTATTGAGGACAATATCGTGATCACCGAAGGCGGCATTGAAAACCTGACGCGGGATCTGGCACTGAACTGATGGCGCACTACCCCATTCCGGCCGCTGCGGTCGAGTTTGCTGAAGAAATAAAGAAAAGTCGCTTTATCACCTTACTGGCACATACCCCGGGCAGCGAGCAGGCCCGGGCCTTTGTTCAGGCGGTGAAAGCGGCCCACCCTCAGGCTCGGCATCACTGCTGGGCATTTGTGGCCGGTGCGCCGACTGACTCGCAGCAGCTGGGCTTTTCCGATGATGGTGAGCCTGCGGGCACTGCTGGGAAACCGATCCTCAACTGCCTACTGGGGAGTGGGGTCGGTGAGCTGACAGCGGTGGTAGTCCGCTATTATGGTGGGATCCGCCTCGGTACCGGTGGTTTGGTGCGGGCCTACGGCAATGGGGTGCAACAGGCGTTAAAGCTGCTGACCACGGTAGAGAAAGTTGAGCGGCAAGTCTTTTACTTAACCTGTGACTATGCTCAGTTAAGTTTGGTGGAAACCTTATTGGCGGCGTATGACGGTGAGAAGCAGGAGGTGGAATTTGGCGGCAATATTCGTTTGCGTATCGGTTTGCCTGCGGAGCAGGTCACCCTTTTTGCTCAAGCGCTCAAAGATCGCACCCGCGGTGGCTTGATCTTGCAGACATTGTCTGAATAATTCCCCCTCCGTTTTCGTCCAAGGATAGCTTTTGCATGCAGTTGCGCTCTATTACCCGAATCGTTGGCATGCTGATCATGCTGTTTTCCGTCACCATGTGCGTTCCGGCGCTGGTGGCGCTGCTGTACCGCGACGGTTCGGGCACCGCGTTTATGACCACCTTTGTCACCGCCGTGGTGATCGGTGCGCTGCTGTGGTTTCCTAATCGCCGGCACAAGCATGAGCTCAAATCCCGCGATGGCTTTGTGATTGTGGTGCTGTTTTGGACGGTGCTCGGCAGTGTGGGGGCGTTGCCCTTCATCTATTCCGCGGAGTTACCGCTGAGTTTTACCGATGCATTCTTTGAATCTTTCTCAGGATTGACGACCACCGGTGCGACGGTGATTGTCGGTCTGGATAACCTGCCCAAAGCCTTACTGTTTTATCGTCAAATGCTGCAGTGGTTAGGCGGTATGGGGATCATTGTCTTGGCGGTGGCGATTTTGCCGCTATTAGGCGTCGGGGGGATGCAGCTGTACCGGGCCGAAATGCCGGGGCCGTTGAAAGACAACAAGATGCGCCCGCGTATAGCCGAAACGGCCAAAACCTTATGGCTGATTTACGTCTTGCTGACCATCGCCTGCGCCTTGGCTTTTTGGTTAGCGGGGATGTCCGGCTTTGATGCCATCAGTCACAGCTTTGCCACTATCGCTATCGGCGGCTTTTCTACCCACGATGCCAGTATCGGCTACTTTAATAGTCCGGCGATCAACATTATTACTGGGGTCTTTTTAATTATCGCTGGGTGTAACTTCTCGCTGCACTTTTCGGCGCTCACCAGCCGTACCCCGTGGCGTTTGTATTGGCGCGATCCTGAATGCCGCTTTTTCCTGCTGGTTCAGCTGAGCCTGACGTTGATTTGCTTTGCCGTGTTGATGAATAAGCAGGTGTATGACACTTGGCAGTTGGCGCTGGATAACGCGTTTTTCCAATCGGTTTCTATCAGTACCACCGCCGGCTTTTCTACCGCCAGCTTTGCAGACTGGCCACTGTTCTTGCCGCTGCTGTTATTATTCTCTTCCTTTATTGGTGGCTGCGCCGGCTCGACCGGCGGCGGCTTGAAAGTGATCCGCATTCTTTTACTGTGCTTGCAGGGCAACCGCGAATTAAAGCGTCTGGTGCACCCCAGCGCGGTCTACTCGATAAAACTGGGCCGCCGCGCCCTACCGGAGCGCATCATTGAAGGGGTGTGGGGATTTTTCTCCGCCTATGCCTTGGTGTTTATGCTTTGCTTGCTGGCCGTGATTGCCACAGGGGTGGATGAGTTGACCGCCTTTTCCGCCGTGGCCGCCAGTTTGAACAACTTAGGTCCGGGCCTAGGCTCGGTCGCCCCGCACTTTGCTGACCTGAATAACAGCGCGAAATGGATTTTGGTGGTCGCGATGCTGTTTGGCCGCTTGGAAGTGTTTACCCTGTTGGTCTTGTTTACCCCAACATTCTGGAAAAACTGATCATGGCTCAGACTTATTTATTGCTCTATTCCAGCACGGACGGACAAACCTTAAAAATCATGCAGCATATTGCTGCGCAGCTGCAACAGCAGGTGCCTGATTGTCAGGTATGTCTGCATGATGTGCAGCAGCCGTTACAACCACAGTGGGCAGAGTACCGTGCCGTGGTGATTGGTGCCTCGATTCGTTATGGGCACTTTAGCCGTCAGGTGCAGCGCTGGATAGCGCAATACCAGCGCGAATTGCAGCAATTACCAACCGCCTTTTTCGGGGTGAACTTAACGGCGCGTAAACCGGAGAAGAGCACGCCGGAGACCAACGCCTATGTGCGTAAGTTCTTGCAGCGTTCTGTGTGGCAGCCTACCGTGGCCGCGGTCTTTGCTGGCGCGCTTTATTATCCGCGCTATCGCTGGTTTGACCGTGTGATGATCCAATTCATTATGCGCATGACCGGTGGTGAAACTGATCCTAGTAAAGAAGTGGAATATACCGACTGGAATAAAGTCAGCGAATTTGCGCAAAAAATCGCTGTTTTAGCCCCTTCGGCGCAGGCCTAAGACTAGAAAAGTGTGTTTTTTTGCCGTTTTGGATGAAAATGCAGCGGGTGAATTGTTTTTATCACTTTTCCCTTGCGCCCGCCGCAAAACGCCCTATAATGCGACCCCACTGACACGGCAGTTGTGATGCAAATCACTGATTGGCCTGCAGTAATGAAT
>PPYF01222612.1_pt1 | contig 28630 bp, 18 predicted proteins | sample 1559871 | NCBI WGS metagenome assembly PPYF01 (sample SAMN08240021, study PRJNA423297) | Human gut metagenome, whole genome shotgun sequencing project.
TGTCCCATGCCTGCCAATATTCAGGGATGGATATTTTTGTTCCATCCACTTGTAAAGGCATCCATACATATGTGGCGGCTGAGGCCTGATGCGGATAAGACCAACGATCCCCCATAAACATAGGTATGGTATCATTACCGCATTTCAGCGGGAATACAAATGTACTTTGCGAATTGTAGGTCAGCTTGCCTTTCGGGCAGAACAGTCCTTGTTTCGTCCAAGGGCCTTCTATCTGGGGAGCCGTGAAATAGAAGTTATCATTTTTCTCCCAACTGGTCAGGTTTGAGGTAAGCATGAAATAGACACCGTTCTTTTTGAACATGGCCGGTGATTCGCCCATGCCTTTAATGTGGGCCACTTCAGCCTCTATTGAACGGTAATCATCACTTAACCGATAAACAGGGCCATGATGAATCAGTAAATATCCTTTTCCATCGGTGTCCTGAAAAGTTCCCATATCCCAGCGTTTTACCGGTTGTCCCTTATAGAGCAACGGTCCCTGCAACTGATAGTCACCTGCAATCGTTTTGCAGGTAGCTAAACCGATATAAGGGTCCTTGTATCCCATATCATCGGCATGCATCAGCATGATATACTCGCCCGTTTTAGGGCATTTCATCACTTTTACACGCTCACCTACGCGATTGGGGCCGAGAATGCCTTCGGGTTGGACCTTAAGGACAATGTTCTCGAATTTCCAATTTACAAGGTCATCCGAAGAATAACATGAGAAACCGGGGAAAGCGTTACTTTTGTCCGATTTCCATTCTCCGAAAAGATAATACCTTCCGTTTTCTTCCACAATACAAGCACCATGTGCATTGACAATATTTCCCTTGTCATCAAACCATGGAATACCGTTGACTACTAAATTGTTTTGAGCTGTGACTGTTCCTGCTTTCAATAAGAGGAACAGCAAGAATGATAAATATTTCATCATATTCTTTTATCTTTTCATTGGTAAATAATATACTAATAGTCCTGCCCATTGATATCTGAACCATAGACTAGAATTTATACTTCCTGTTTTTATAAAGACATGGCTTTTTTATTTCAAAGAAGTCTTTAATGAGAGTTTCTCTTTCAAATCAGCAGAACTAATTTCCAGTTTCACATTGCTGGGAGTTTTCGTGCTTCGGAGAATGATTTGCATCCTTCCCTGATACATTCGTTTGGAAGTTATGCCATGAAAAAGTTCGTCCGTATAATGATCCCCGTTATCCAGAGCCACTAACCATGCCGCACCTTCCATTTGTAAAGTAAGTGGTTTGTTGTAGTCCCACACCGGACGACCTTTTTTGTCTATGGCCGTTACGTTTATATATTGCAAGTCCATACCGTCTGCTTTCCAGTCCGCAGGCGTTTCCGCCTCAATCCGGAGTGCCACGGCTTTTCCGGCAGTTTCGATATGATGACGAGCCACTTCTTTGCCCGACTTGTCACGGGCTATTGCCACCACAGAGCCACCGTTGCCATAAGGAACATCCTTCCAATAAACGATATGTACTTCGGGAATTTCTGGCATGAAAGCCGATTTAATAAGGTAGGCTTGGGGATAGGGACGCATGGTATGGTCAAAGAAAGAGTAATTCCAGCCTTTCTTGGGCCACTTGTTGGATTCTCCCCAATACTCGGCGGATCCCCAATAGGCCATGCCCACCGTCCGTTTTCTATCCATATTATAATAAGGCTGTAACAGATTACTTGTTTCAGCCTCACTCTGGAACAAGATAAGGTCAGGTTTATATTTCAAATAAGCGTCATATTTATCCGACTGGTAATTGAACGATGCCACTTCTGTAGCACAAGCCAGTTCGGGCGGCACCAAATAGTCGTTGAACTCCTTGTCATGTCGGGTTATAGCTCCCGCACGAGCAGGGAACATGGCAACAGTAGTGAGGCGTGTATTATCCCACCTCTTTACCAGCTGGTTGAAGATGTTATAGGTAGTGATTCCCCAATCGTTGGTTCCTTCAAAACCTGCCCATCCTTCACGAATCTGAAGCTCGTTTCCCAAACTCCACAAAATGATGGACGGACGATTACGGTCGCGTTTGATCCATTCTGTAATCAGTTTGTGCCAGATATGGGTGAACGGTTGACGTCCGCCCCAATAGTCATTGTCACTCCATTTGTCCGTCAGTTCGTCCACTACTAACATCCCCACACGATCTGCAATGCGGGCAAAACTGTCACTGTACGGATTATGTGAACAGCGGATGCAGTTGTAACCGAAGGATTTGAGTTGTAGCATCATGCGTTCGATGGCCCTGTCGTAACTGGCAGCTCCCAATGCGCCAAGGTCATGATGGTTGGCATTTCCCTTTAGGAATATTTTCTCACCATTGAGTCTGAAACCAAATTCGGAAGAGAATTCCAATTTACGGATACCAAACTGTTCAGTAAGACTGTCCACTACCATACCGTCCGCCATCACAACTACATCAGCACTATAAAGTTGCGGAGAGTCACATGACCAAAGTTGTGGATTCTCCAGAGTAAGCGCCGGTAATTTCACTTCCGTACAGGTTTGGTGCGTATGTTCGGGCATACCGGATTGCACGGAGCCTACTATGACACCTTCCGGATTGCGGAGGGTGGTCCGTATCCGTACGTCATGTTTCTGCCAGCCGTCCACCTCAACCTGTACGGCTACCGTTGCCCGAGAAGAGGAAACCTCGGGGGTAGTAATATACACCCCATGGCGGGCGATGTGTGTGGGATTCTGCACCTGCAGATATACATCACGGAACAGACCGCCTCCCGTGTACCAGCGTGAACCTTTCTTGGGACCGGTAGAGGCATAGACAGCTACCACATTTTCTCCATCGTGACGTAGAAAAGGGGTAAGGTCCGCTTCAAGTCCCACATATCCATAATCTGTCGAGACTATTTTGGTACCGTTCAGATAGACATCGCCCCAATAAATGATGCCTCCGAAATCCAAGACTACCCGTTTCCCTTTCCACGACGGATCGGTAGGGAAAGACTTGCGATACCATCCTTCACACATAGGTTTGAATCCGCGTGCATCTCCACCATTTTCAGTCCAGGGTTGTTCGAACTGGAAATCATGAGGAAGGTCCAATGTACGCCAGGAAGAGTCATCCAAGGCAGGTGAGGCGAAATCGGTCGGCTTGTGTGTATTCACAAATATCGGAATTATAAAGAGTTGCAGATATAGAATTTAGTTACGATTCCTGTATCATCGTACAAGTAGTACATATGATGGCTACTCTTTTCTTATCAATCATATGATATCGAGTTGTCATTAGGGCACTCCAATATTTTATAATTGGAATGCCCTAAAACTTATCTTTCAGCAGGCATATCCGGTACTATGGGCCAATATGGATTTTGATAGATAGGAGAATTTTCTACTGTTTTGTTATCGGGGGCGGTAATCAAAAACTGCTTGACCATAATGGGATGTAGATAATGAGCCATACGCCAAGTAAAACCATTATAACAGGTCTGTTTAGAATTCTTCTGGTAAGGGCGCAAGTATTCGCTGACATTAGGTGAAGAAACATTGGAAGCGTCTGATCCATCATATAGCAAATCTGCATACCAAGTCTGCATAGGAGTGTTCCATAAATGGAAACCTTCCGGTATATAAGGTTGTTCAATCAACTGGTCCATAGCACGCCAACGGCATAAGTCCATATAACGAAGCCCATCCGCCATAAATTCACATCGGCGCTCACGACGTATATTATAGAGAGTTGCGTCTATTAACTTACCACCGGAATACGCTCCCCAATCATTTTCAGCCTCTTTACTCATATCCGTTAAAGCAATAGTCTTTTGAAAATCCTCATCTACATGAGAACGACGGCGGATAATTTTCCAATATTCGGTCGCTGCTCCGTCCAAGGTACCATTCTTTTCATAACTGGCTTCCATGTAATTCAACAAGGCTTCTGTCGCACGATAAGCAATAGAGGCGGTATATCCTTTTGAATTGGAATAATATTTCTGATGGAAAGCTCCTCCTTTGCGTAAGGCATACCCAGTTACATAACGGCGTGCTCCGTCTGTAATGGTAATCAATGGATAAGTTTCTTCAACATTGGCAGTCTCACCAACCACATCTTTTATTAAGATGTTATGTTGTCCGGGTTCTTTCAGAAAGATAACCAATCGGCTATCTCTGTTTTGACGAACGTCGTGTATGGTTTTGTCTCCCATATAATATCCATCTCCGTTCATATAATCACCGTGGGTATAAACAGGAGTGCCGTCAGCCATCAAAAAGTTATTCACAAAGCTGCGAGTGACACCCACGCCATTGTTTCCCCAGCTGGCATATACATTTACGTTGTGGTGCACTAAGTTATAAGCGTATCTACGCCATAACAGAACTTCGTCGACTGAAGATAAATCTTCTTGAGCAAACATGTCAAAATAAGGGTTAGCATCTTCGTTAGTTGACTGCTGCAGAACGCCTGTATTTTCTGTAAGTCTGTTTTTATAGCGTTCTGCGATATCTTTAGAGGCAGTCATGGCGATTTCCAAGAAATAATCTATCTCACTGTCAATATTCCCACTGGGATACTGATAAGTGGAATTATAATCTTTTGTCTTGCCAGGCCAACCGTCACCATTGGGTACAAAAGCCGTATTCTTAAAATATTTCAACCAAGTACCTTCAAATAGAGCCACACGCGACTTTAATAAAATAGCAGCATCCGCATTTATTCTGGTTGTCGGCATATTTTTAGCTTTTAACAAAGTAATAGCTTTATCCAAATCACTTAGAATAAAGCGAGCCACTTCATTGCGTGGTGATCGTTTACTGGCTTCACTCAATGCTTCTTTGTCGTCCAGCAATGGGTGGGTAATTATGGGAAAATCTCCAAACAGCTGATAACGTTTAAAATATTCACAAGCACGTAAAAAAAATAATTCACCAATATAATGTTTTATGCTGTTAAGATCACCATTGATGGTATTGGCATTGCCGCTCAAGTCGTTTCCATCAGCATTTTTATCTCCAAAATTAGGCAACACATTCGATAATACAAAATTGATTTTGTATATTTTATCAAAGTTCCAATTGCTGGTTTCCGCATTGTCCACTTTCCACAAGGTGGAAGTAAAACGATTGGGGGCTGTAACCTCTATTTGATTGTCCGTTGTTGCATCATCTTTGTAGATGCCATATGTATTTCCTGTTCCGTGAGAGGGAAGAATATCAGAGTACAAATTATCTGCAGAGGCTTGAATATGGGTTGCCTCTGTAAAATATACTTCTGGGGAAATAGATGCCTCAGGTACTTCATCCAAATAGTTATCGCAAGCAGTAAATATAAATCCTGATGAAGCGATTAGTACAGATAAGAATATATGTTTTATTTTCATTGTATATGTATTATTAAAGTGTTAAACTTAAGCCAAAAGACCAGGTGCTTGATAACGGATAAGCATTACCACCATTACCTCCACTAATTGTTTCCGGATCAAACAAAGAAGACAATGATGTTCCAGTCCAAAGATTTTCTCCGGAAACAAACACACGGCATTTGGTCAAAGGATGCATCTTGTAAATAACGGCTTTGGGTTTCTTGGTTTTTAGCTCCTTCCTTAAATACAGGTCGTGGATAATAAGCATCTAGGTTTGCCGGAAGTTCGTGTCCGTCGATACCTATTGCCTGAGCGCGGAAATAATCTTGATGTTCTACCAAGCCACGGGCATGCCACATGTCTTTATCTCCTCTTGCACCAAATAGATAACCGCAGAAATTATCTTTTCCCCAATAATCCCGTTTCATTACTCCTTGAAAGAAAAGACGAACATCAAAACCTTTCCAATCTGCATTCAGATCAATACCAAAAAAATATCGGGGAGTGCTGTTACCAATAACTTTCAAATCGCCATGATCGTCTAATGTGCTGGCACCTTTAGATATTTTTCCGTCACCGTTCAAATCACGATACATAATATCACCGGCAGACCATTTGGAGCCAATCGCTTCTTGTCCTCCTTTGGGTAATGAAGATAGATGAGCTTGCATCTCTTCTTCTGATTTAGCTATTCCTATTGTTTGCAATCCCCAGATTTCACCTATTTCTCGTCCTTCAACATATTTGTTCAAACCAATAGTGTTAGTGGCATTGCTTGGATAGCTAGTGACAATAGTCTTAGCATCTGAAAGGGTGAAAGTGGCACTATATCCCAATCCACTATTTAAACGGTCTCTCCAACCGATAGATAATTCCCAACCGTTTGTTCTCAAATTACAGTTATTGGTTTTAGGGGCAGAGGTACCTAGTGTAGAAGGAAGCTCAGGAGCAGGTCCCACCATGCCGTCTGTATAACGAATGTAGTAATCAAAACTACCTGTCAGACGGTTGTTAAAGAAACCATAGTCAAAACCGACATCCCAAGTACGGACTTTTTCCCATGTTAAAGAGTTGCTGACTAAATCACCAGGTTCTGCTGTATTAGGTTTTTGGTTGTCTTGCAACCATGTTCCGTTAGATGATTTTAGTATCATGTCACGATAGGTAGGATACCATGCTGTAGTATTCTGGTTACCCAATTCACCATAAGAAACACGTAATTTTAATGTGTTGGCTATATCTGTCAGTGACTCCCAGAATTTTTCCTGAGCGATGTTCCAGCCTAAAGAGAATGAAGGAGACCATTGCCAGCGACTTCCTCGACGGAGAATGTTGTTAAAAGAATGAAAGTACTCGCTATAAATATTCAAATTCAAATAATTCTCTTTTGTCTGGTCTTGATAAAGGTAAGAATCTTTATTTGTATTTATCACATTTCCTTCTATATCATGGTTATAAACAGGAAGAGAAGTTTCTTTTACTGAAGAGTTTTTTATACTATAGTTGAATTCTACATGGGTAGTCCAATTCTTTATTGGTTCAATGATTAAAGAAGCCTGCTGGTAAAGACGGTCTGTTTGCGCATTACGCTTTCCTCCTTCAGACAGGTTTTGAACAGGATTGGTCCAACCATTGTCAAGATAATATCCATTGGGATCTTTAACCGGTAAATTGGGCCAAGTAGCTCTTCCCAACTGATCATAAAAAGAACTGTTAAAGCTGGTAGGACGCCATACATCATTGCGAGTAAAGCGTGTGCTGTAGTTGAATTTTAACCATGGAGTCAGATTGGCATTGATTTTAGCTGTCACATTATAACGTTGAAGTCCGTCATCGCCGGCTTTTAACAAACCTCCTTGATCTAAATAATTGAAGGAAGCATAATAGGCAACAATATCACTTCCTCCGTTAAGGCTGACATTATGTTCTTGAGAAAAGGTTGAAGATTTATAAACTTCATCATACCAGTTAGTGTTTGCCCAAGCTGTTGTAAACGGATCATATTCAGGCTTGCCCCATTGACCGTTGGATGAAGCCTTGACTCCTCCCGTACTGCCTCCACCAGCAGCTTGCCAATTCAACATTTCCCGCATCAGGTCTTCGGTAAAGATAAGTCCGCCACCTTGGTTAAGAGAACCACTGTTCATGAAATTGGCAAATGTATAAGAGTCCATCATTTCCGGCATATTTATTGGAGTAGATATACGGAAACTGTTATTATAATTTATGTTGGTCTTTCCTTTTTTACCCGATTTGGTTGTTACCAAAATGACCCCAAAGGGAGCACGGGAACCATAGATGGATGATGCGGCAGCATCTTTCAATACAGAAATATTTTCTATGTCTTGAGGATTGACTGTATATATCTGCAAACCAGGTACCAATCCTTGTAAGGCTTGTGTAGCTGAAGTCACAGGACGAGATTCTAATTCTTTAGCAGTAGCAAGTCCTACAGCTCCTGTCAGATTCACTTTCTTTTGCGTACCAAATCCAACCACCACCACTTCATCAAGAGTTTCTGTATCTTCCTTCAATACTACATTAATTTCTCTCTTTCCAGAAACTTTCACTTCTTGAGAAACATACCCGATATACGTAATCTGTAAAACGGCTTCTTTCGGGGCATCCAACACAAACCGCCCATCTATATCTGTTATCGTACCTATTGACTGACCTTTAACCATTACATTGGCACCGATTACCGGCTCGCCATTCGCATCTTTCACAATACCTGTCACTTTATTTGCCTGTTGGGCAGCTTCCCCGTCTTTCGCCTTACTCATCAGCATGATATTCTTACCCTCCATGGCATAATAAATATCAGTACCTTCAAAAACCTTATTCAGCACTTCGGCTACAGATTTGTTCTGCGCATTCACCTTCACATTGCGCTTCAGATTCACCTCGTTCACATTATACACAAACAGATAATCTGTCTGTTTTTCTATTTCACTGATTACCTTGCCTGTTGACACGTTATCCGCCACAACAGTCACCTTCATTGTCTGAGAATAAGACTCAGTGGCAAAGGCTGTTCCGGCAAAGACAAACAGGGCTAAGAGTGTGTTTCTCATCATACGGAATAAATGTTTAATTTCTACAATAGATTCCTGATACAAAATATTTTTCATATATTTGCATTACTAATTTTAGGTTCAACTTAAGATTATTTGAGAAAAAATTGTCAATGCGTCATTGACATTCCATGGGATGGTGTTGCAGCACTATCCCATTTCTTTTTTAGACCAGGTGTGTTATTTCATAGGCATATTCTTTTTTAAGGGTTAATTAATTGTTATCACATTTGTCTCATCATTCTTTGTATAAGTAAACTTATTATTGAGTTTCAAAACTTTCAGTACGTGTTCCACCCCATCTTTCGTGCGGAATTTACCTGTATAACGGTTCTTTAGAATCCGGGTATTATTTACTACAATATCCACCCCATAATACAGTTTCAGTTTCTCTATCATATCACGTACGGATATATCATTGAAACAAAGCAAGCCCTCACGCCACAAAAAATAATCGACCTCCTTGATGCGTCCTTTCACCAGTCTGTTGCCTTTCAAGCTGGCCATCATGTTCGGTTCCAGCCTCATTCCACTGTTATTCGAACCGGGCACTAAAATTTCTACAGCACCTTCCAACAAAGAAGTTTCCCATACGCTATCCGCTGCATAAGCCATTACATTGAACTCTGTACCCAGCACCTTCACATTACATTTGTTCGTCTCTACAATAAAAGGCTGTTCCACATTCTTTGTCACCGCAAAGTAACCCTCACCATCCAATTTCACATTTCGGATATTCCCTTTGAAACTTCCCGGGAAAGTCAAGGTACTGCGTGAGTTCAACCAAACCTTCGTACCATCCGCCAACATCAATTCCGCCCGTTGGCCCGCCGGCACATAAATAGACTGCCATGTTTTGTCTTCCGGTACCTGATGTTTTCCTGTCCAATAATGTGTACCCAACAAGACGATCGCCAATACCGCTGCTATCTTGGCAGCTTCCATACATACTCCGCGTAACGAGAAATGTTTCCTTTCCCGGCTATTCTCCTCCGCCACAGGTTCCGTACGCCACAATGCCATGTCATGCAACTTCCGTTGTGCCATATATTCACGCATGTTCTCAGGATTTTCCTGTATCCATTCGGTCACACGCTGCTTTTCGGCTTCAGTAGCATTTCCGGCTATATATTTTTGCAATAATTCAGGATTCATATTCTATGCTGTTTTATTAGAAACGACTCAAGAAGAAACTACCCTAAAAGAAAATGAAGAAAAATATAAAAAAATCATTTCTGTCCTCAAAAACATCCGTATCCCCATCCGGTCAGGCTTAATAATAAAAGAAGAAATAAAATAAAGGAAGATAATCTTTTAAAGTCACCCGCAGTACTTTCAATGCTTTTGATATATGATATTCCACTCCCTTTATAGAGATTTCCATCTCTTCGGCAATCTCTTTATTGGGTTTATTTTCAAAACGGCTCAAAATAAATGCCCGTCGCGTCTGTTCCGACAAGGTACTTAAAGTAGCACTAATGATTATTTCCACTTCTTCCGAAAAAATCTCATCAGGATTGCACGCTTCCAAGGCAGACATACGGATAGACAATTCCTGTTGTTGCCAGTCGGCCATCACTTCAAAAGCACTGCGTTTTACCTCCTCGTGCTTTAGATAGTCCAAAGCCTTGTTCTTCAAAATTGTCAGTAACAACGGTAAGATATATTTCTCTTCAACAGACTCGGCCTTCAACTTTTCCCACAACTTTATTAATGCCTCGGAGGCAATATCTTCTGCCGCCAAATCATTATGAACGTATGATTTGGCAAAGAAAAAAGACTTCTTATAATAAGAGGTATAGATATCATTAAAAGAATTTCCAGGCATTTTGCTCATTTGTATATCGGTTGTGCTTTTCATCCATATTACGATGGTAGAGCAAAGTTAGCAATAAACCTTCGATAAAAACAAAATTATCCTGTTAATTCTTTCTCTTATATGCTATGAGCTTGCCTTATATGCAATCGCGCCCTCCACCGTCAGACCAAGTGGCAAAAAGGAAAAGTTGCCATAGATATGAAATTCACGGACAAACACCCCTACGCTGTCCGACCGGAAGGAAACTTTCAACTGCAAAGTATCTCCCGGAGCAGCATGAAACTTGGAGCATCTCGTTTCCGGATAATCCCAAGAAGAAACAATGTAATAAATATGTAAACTGTCACTTCCCATGTTTTTATAGATAAAAACACCACCAAAAAAGTCGAACAAACAAATCGCCAAGCAATCTTTTTCATTTATTTCTCCTTATACGATTCCCCCTGAAAAATCCTTCAAAAGCTTCAGTCCTCCCGCAAACCCTTTGCAGGAGGGCGTTCCGGCTGAAGGATCACACCGGGAAAAAGTTTCAGGCTGCGGAAGAATCCTTCAGCTTCACCAGCCGGTACACATTGCCATACTCGGTATGAACACGCTGTATCCCCAATGCAACCATCATCCTGCCCAAGCGGTTCGGAGTCACCCCACGCATGGCCGCCGGATAATGTTTCTGCAAATAATTGAACAAATCCGTCGTGGTATAGGGCTTGGACAACTCCCCTTCCTGCGGCATCCGGAAACAACGCAAAAACAATTCCTGTTCGGCAGGCATTTTATAAAAATTCCGGTTGCTGTGCTGTATCTCCTTTTCTTCCTCTTCCGAGAACCAGTAACGCTCTCCTCCGGCCAGCTCCGCTTTCAGCTGGGCGAACAGCTGCGCATGATCGGGCGGTGTGCAGTCAATCTTGCCGTCCACTTCCGCACAAAGGAAACGGCGGCTTCCTGTGGGATCAGTCAGCAGGTCCGTCATATTGGACGTACCGATGAAAGAGGCGATACGGGGCAGATGACTGAATGCCGGACGATGTGCCCTGCGGAAAGTCAGTGTGGTCATCTGCATCAGATTCTTCAAGGCAGGCATCTGCCCGGCACGGTACTTGTCGAACTCATCCATATTGATCAGTCCGAAAAGCGAAAGTTTCTGTTCACATCCACTCTCGCTCGTCAGGTCGAACTTATCTATATAATAAGGTGTAAGTTCCTTGGGCATCAAAATCTTGCAAAAAGAAGACTTGCGCTTCCCCTGCTCACGACTCACCAACATAGGCGCCACCGCATTGGCGCAATCCTGCGCCTGCCCCAGCCATTGGGCGGCAACACCCAGCATCCAACGGTGAAACCCTTTCACCCACATCGGCTTACGCGATATACGCACGGCCAGCGGAGTAACACGATCCACCCCGTCCCATTGAGGCAAGTGGCTCATATAATGCAGAAAAGGATGATAGTTTTCCACCTTTCTGGAATGGAGCAGACGGCTCACATCCTTATCCCAGCAGTTGATGCCACCGGTACGCGCCTCCAGGCAGAATGTATTCAAATCACGTTGAGCCACCATGGCATACTCTTCATCCGGCATCTCTTTCCCACGATACTCCGTCTGTTCGGTGAGAAGATTGTAACGGAAATCATACCGTGCGGTCAAAAAGCACTGCAAGGCCACCAGCATATTCTCCGGCTTCTTGCGTCCCAATTTACCAGAAACCGCCTTTTCATCGATAGTTTCTGCCATACCAGCTGTTTCGACAGCCGCTGGAAGAACAATATCATCCACCGTTTCCGTAGCCGTTGAAGGCAACACCCCTTCCGCATTTTCGGTTTGCCCCACCGACTGCCCGGTAACCGGAGCCGTGCTTTTTCCCACGCATCTCCTCATTTTCATACTCTTTTTGCATAACTGGGAAATTATTCGTTTTTATCAAGACTATTTCATACTTTTGCACCGTCAAGTTAATCGTTTCACTAGAATGATGAAGTTTCATCACCTAAGTGATACAACTTCATCACTCAAGTGATATTATTTCATCACTAAAGTAAAATGATTAACTTGAAAGGAAGTTGCAACAAACTCTTCCGTACAAGAAAGCATAAACAACCGGATAAAAACAAATAAGCGAATGGCTATCAAATTTGAATTTTATGAATCACCCAATACGATAGGTACGCGCAAGAAGCGCTATCACGCCCGTGTAGTAAACTGGCAGCGCATCAACACCGACTATCTGGCGCGGGAAATACAGTACGGCTCCTCGCTCACCGTGGCGGACATCAAGGCAACCATTATCTCGCTCAGCGAGAAACTGGCCTACTACTTGAAGGACGGTGCCCGGGTACATATCGAAGGGATAGGATATTTCCATATATCGCTTACCTGCCCCGAGACACGGACACCAAGCTCCACACGTGCCAACAAGGTGAAATTCAAATCGGTGACATTCCGTGCGGACAAATACCTGAAGCATCAGTTGAGCGACGTCAAGACCGAGCGTTCGAAATACAAGCCGCACTCCATGCCGGTAACCAAAGAGAGTATAGACGAAGCACTGACGGAATACTTCCTGACAAACAGCGTGCTGACACGCCGGAAGTTTGAATCGTTATGCGGACTGACACGAGCTACCGCGGGACGTTATATCGCTCAGTTGGCGAAAGATAAAAAACTGCGCAATATCTCCATTCCGCGCAACCCCATCTATGAACCGATGCCGGGATTCTACGGAAAAGAGAAATTGCCCGAACCAGAGAACGAAACGGAAAACGTATCGGCAACAAACGACACGGACCTGACAATAAAGTAAATATACAACGAAACAATATAATAGAAAACTTCTACAAACGAAGCTCAAACCATAAAGAGCTGAAACTTCTACACTAGGCTGAAGGAATTCCGGGAGGAAATCCTTCAGCCGCTTTTCTTTATTGACGGGCGTTTGCGAAGGGGCTGAAGGATTTGAAGGAAAAAACAAGGGAAACTCAGGAAGAGGTACTTTTCAGCCCACCAGCCATACCAGCATAGGCAAGTAATCCTTTAAGGAAACACGAAGCAGCTTCAATGCCTGCTGGATGCGGTAAGCCACCGTCTGTGGCGACACATCCAGCACTTCAGCAATTTCTTTATAACTCAGTTCCTTAAAGCGATGCATCACAAAGGCTTCCCGATAACTGTCGGGCAGAGCAGCCATCGCCTCCTTTATTTTCCGGTCCAATTCCTCAAAACGACCATAGTCCACTTCACACAATGCCGCCTGTGTCCGCTCATAAAAGGCAGCTTCCGCCTTGGTTTTCACCTGTTCCCGCGTCAAGTGGTTCAAGACCCTCCGATAAGTCATTTTGAACAAATACTGATTCAATGAAGACTCGATTATCAAATCCCCACGATTCTCCCACAGCCATAACATCACCTCCTGAACAATCTCTTCGGCATCTTCCAGCGACACCAAGCGGTGAGCATAGGCACACAGCATAGGATAGTACCTTCTGAATAAATGGTCAAAAGAATTACCATCCCCCTGTCGGAGAGCATTAAACAAAGACAAGTCTTCCACGGTATGATTCATAGTATAATAACTGTTTTCCTTGTGTACAAAGATAGTTGTTTTTATCGGAAAAAACTTTTTTTTAAAAAAAAGCATTTTTCGTTTAGATACCTTTCATTCTCGCTTGTCTTAATAATATAAAGGAAAACATTAAAGTATAATTCATGGAAAACCATACCGATATAGAAACTTTGTTGACCAAGTATTTCGAAGGAAACTCCACTCCGCCGGAGAACGAACAGATAGAAGCCTGGCTGAATGCCGATGAGGAGCATTTGCGCATAGCCAAGCAGCTGAATACGCTCTATCTGGCTGTAGACACACAGCACATCACAAAGAAGATAGATACGGAAAAGGCATTAGACAAGGTAAAAAGCAGAACAAAAGTTAGAAACCTGTCCTGGTGGGGATGGACACAACGCATTGCGGCCATCCTGTCCGTTCCCCTCCTGATAGGTGTATTGGCTCTGTATCCGGACAGACAGCAGCCGGTAGTCACCGCTCAGATGGTGGAAATAAAAACCAATGCAGGCATGACTACCTCCGTCCTGTTACCGGACAGCACGGTAGTTCACCTCAATTCGGAATCCTCCCTTCGCTATCCCACCTTTTTTGCCGGCGATGTACGCCAAGTGGAATTAAACGGTGAAGCTTATTTCGATGTGACCCAACATCCCCGGAAACGATTCATCGTTTCCACCCCTCACCATTCGCAGGTGGAAGTGTACGGAACAAGTTTTAATGTGGAAGCATACGGTAATGAAACTCCCATTTCCACCACGCTTATCGAAGGCAGCGTAGGGTTTATTTATAAGAATAGCAAAGGAAAATTTCAAAAGAGTATGCTCTCCCCCAGACAGAAGCTGGTTTATTCTCCACAAACCGGAGATATCAAGTGCTACGCTACCTCGGGCGAATCGGAGATTTCATGGAAAGACGGCAAGCTTATCTTTAATGACACTCCGCTGGATGAAGTGCTGCACATGCTTGGAAAGCGGTTCAATGTGGAATTCGTATTGTCCAACAAGGGGCTGAAAGGCTGTTCGTTCACAGGAACATTCACCCATCAGCATCTGGAGCGTATTATGGAATATTTCCGGATTTCTTCCCGCATACGCTGGCGTTACATTGACAGTGCAGATATAAAGACGGAAAAGCTGAAAATAGAAGTGTACTAATATACGTTTAACCCTTAATTTAAATACTAGAAAAATGAACAGACAACAGGCTCCCTAAACAAAAACATACGGGAGGATATTGGCGTATCACCCCGTATGAAAAAATCATCTTTCCATGCTTGTTTGGCGACAAGCAAAGACAACATTTTATTCACTTTATCTCAATTACAAAATTATGAAAATTTATTTTAGCGTCCAATTATTATGGATGATAAAGTCGTGTAGGTTAATCTTAAATAAAACTCCATTACCTATGAAACTGAGTGTACTCTTTTTAATCTGTTCGCTAAGTATGACTTATGCGGCAGAGTCGTATGCGCAAAAGACCATGATCAGTCTTGAAGTGCGTAATGAAACAGTTGGCACTGTGTTGGAAAAGCTGAAAAAAGAATCGGGGTTTGATTTCTTCTTCAACAATAAACACGTAGATCTAAAACGTATTGTATCAGTCTCGGCAAACAACAATAATATCTTCAAGATATTGGATCAGATTTTCGCAGGAACGAATGTGAAGTATTCGGTGCTTGAAAAGAAAATCATTCTTTCTACTGAGATTGTGCAAGGAATACAGCAAGAACAAAATAAGGTGACAGGTATTGTGAAAGATTTAATGTTGTATTAAAGGAAGATACTGAAACTTTGGAAGAGGTAGTAGTCGTAGGATATGGCGTACAAAAAAAGGCCAACCTGACAGGAGCAGTAAGCAGTGTAAAAATGGATGAAATATTGGGTGATCGTCCTGTCACTTCGGTTAGTAATGTACTGATGGGAGCAATGCCGGGACTGCAGGTAACAGGCACATCAGGCCAACCCGGTGCTGAAATGTCTTTCAATATCCGTGGAGTGAACAGCATCAATGAAGGTGCCCCGCTTGTATTAGTTGACAATGTAGAGATGGACATAAATATGCTGGATCCTAATGATATTGAATCTATCTCTGTATTAAAAGATGCCGCATCTTCGGCTATTTACGGTGCACGCGCTGCATTCGGAGTTATCCTAGTTACCACTAAAAAGGGAATGAAAGACACTCGCTTCTCTATCAACTACTCTAATAACTTCTCATTCAGTAAGCCCAGTAATTTACCCCATAAAGCAACTCCGTTACAAACAGTACAAGCTTATAAAGATATGGGAACAGTATCATATCAGACAGGACAAAATGTAGATACCTGGTTAGAGTTATTGAAAGAATATAATACTAATTCAAGCAATTATCCTGACGGTTATGCCGTTGTAGACGGACTTCGATACAGTTTACAAGAAACAGATCTCTTAAACGACATGATGGAAACAGGTTTTCAACAAACACATAACATTTCTGTTGGAGGAGGTAATAAATCAATATCTTACAGAATGTCAGCCGGTATGGTGAATCAAAATGGAATTCTTGTTACAGACAAAGACTCATATAAACGTTATAATATATCATCTTACATCCGCTCCGACATTCATTCCTGGATTACTCCAGAGTTAGACATCAAATATGCGAATTCACATTCAGAACTTCCCTATACTTCAGCTTCTTATGGTATTTGGGGAGCAGCAGTAGCCTTTCCATCTTATTTTCCATTAGGTAATATGGAACTGGATGGTGAAATCTTGCCTATCAATACTCCTCATAATTTCATCAATCTGTCAGCACCTAAAGAAAATGACAGAAACGATTTACGCATCTTTGGCAAGCTGACTATTACTCCGTTCAAAGATCTGAAAATAATCGGTGAATATACATTTAATAGAAAGACCAGAGAAATCACAACTTTCGATAAGAAATTTGCTTATGCTCACGGAGCTAACTTCCGCAAAGAACAGTCTGTTTCAAATTCGAAATATGAAATAGAAAATCGGGCAACCAATTATAATGCTTTTAATGTATATGCCAATTACAACAAAACATTAGGCCAACATGACATTGGAATTATGGCTGGTTTCAATCAGGAAAGCAATTCCTATAAGATGATGAAAGCGTCACGCACAGATATGATTAACGAAGATTTACCCTCATTATCACAAGCTACAGGAGATTATAAAAACAGTGATGAATTTGAAGAATACCATGTCAGAGGATTATTCTATAGGATAAATTACTCTTATGCCGGTAAATATTTACTCGAAACAAACGGGCGTTATGATGGTTCTTCGAAATTCCCTAAAGAAAATCGTTTCGGCTTCTTTCCTTCTGTTTCCGTAGGCTGGCGTGTCAGTGAAGAGCAATTTATGGAATGGAGTAAAGTTTTTCTTTCTAACTTAAAATTGAGAGGTTCTTATGGTAATATCGGTAATCAAAGTATAGAACCTTATGCTTTTATTCCTGGCATGGATTCTCCATTGGCTAATTGGGTTGTAAACGGACAAGCTACTACAACATTGGCTCCTCCAGCCCTAGTCAGCAATAGTTTCACTTGGGAAAAAGTTAGTACCTTGGATTTCGGATTTGACCTAGGACTGTTTAATAACCGCCTAAATGTTGTATTTGATTGGTACCAACGGGATACAAAAGGAATGTTGGCTCCAGGTATGGAACTTCCAGGAGTATTGGGTGCCAAAGCCCCATTACAAAACTCTGCCGACTTACGCGCCAAAGGTTGGGAAATATCCTTGGATTGGAATGACCGTATCGGCAATGTGCAATATTATTTAGGTTTTAACCTATATGACTCGCGTACGAAAATCACAAAATACGACAATGAGGTAGGCTTACTAGGAAAAGATTCGGATGACAATCTGATTTACCGGAAAGGAATGGAATTAGGTGAAATATGGGGGTATACTACAGACCGCTTATATACTACCGAAGATTTTGACAGTCAAGGAAAGTTAAAAAACAATATTCCCAAAGTGGAAGGTTATAATCCTAATCCGGGAGATATACTTTATGTGGATTTTGATGGGAATGGTATCATAAACAATGGTAAAAACACATCAAACGAACCAGGCGACACTCGTATTATCGGTAATGATACTCGCAGATATCAATACGGAATTCGTGGTGGTACAACATGGAAAGGTATTTCACTGTCATTTATTTTACAAGGAGTCGGCAAACGGGATCTTTGGCTCATGAACGAACTATTCTATCCACATTACGATGCTTACTCAACTTTGTTTGACTCTCAATTGAATTACTGGACTCCAGAACATACAAACAGTTATTTCCCACGTTTATATGAAAAGGCAGAAGGAAACACTAAAGCCAATCAAAAACCACAAACCCGTTTTTTGCAAAATGGAGCATATTTGAGCATACGCAATATCAGTTTATCATATACCTTCCCCATAAAACTGATCAAGCCGCTGGGTATTACTAACTTATCAGTATTTTTCAGTGGAGAGAACCTCTTTACATTTGATCATCTGCCCAAAGGGATAGATGCTGAACGTGTAGTAACAGACAATTTGGGACAACGTGGATTTACTTATCCTTATATGCGTCAATTCTCATTTGGTATTAATTTAAGTTTATAATAAAAGCTGACATTATGAAAAAATATATAGTAGCAGCAGGACTCTTCCTGTTGATGAACTCTTGTTTAAATAATGATTTTATGGAGGTATATCCTAAAGATCAACAAACGGAATTAACCTCTTTCCGATCATATGAAAACTTCAAGACTTACTCTTGGGGACTGTATAACGTCTTTTTCGGCTATGCATATAAAACAGGACAAACTGATGAAATCTTTAAAGGAGATTATGAAGCTGACAATATGATCAAGCATGTCTCAGGCAATGAAAGCCAATGGGCGTATCAAAAAGCTAAGGTACCTGCATCCTCTGATTCATGGGATTATGAATACATCCGCCGGGTAAATTTAATGTTGGACAATATAGACCAATCATCCATGAATGATGCAGAAAAAGCACACTGGAGAAGTGTTGGATATTTTTTTCGCGCTTATAAATATTTTAAAATGTTGTCTCTATATGGAGACTTACCATGGGTAGAACATACCTTATCAGAAGACAGCGAGGAACTATATTTCCCTAGAGACCCACGGGATGTTGTGGCCCAAAATATTCTGAATAACTTGAAATACGCAGAAGAACATATCAAAGTAGACGGAGATGGCAATAATACAATCAATCGAGCTGTAGTACAATCATTAATCTCCCGTTTTTGTTTGTTTGAAGGGACATGGAGAAAATATCATGCCCTACCAAATGCCACAACCTATTTAGAAGAATGTACACGGGCTTCCAAGGAAGTCATGAATAAATATACTACCCTACACCCCAACTATGAAGAACTTTTCAACTCAGAGTCTTTAGCTGGCATCAATGGAATTATTCTATACAAAGAGTATGCTACCAGCCAGCTATGCCATGGACTCACACGTATGGTAAGAACCGGCGAGTCACAAATAGAAGCAACCAAAGATGCCGTGGACAGTTATTTGTGCAGTGACGGACATCCTATCAAAAACAGTACCACATACGGAGGTGACAAAGATGTGTATGCCCAGTTCCGCAACAGGGATTATCGTCTATATCACACAGTATGTCCTCCCTATATGGTAAGTCTAGCAAGTGCCTCTACTACTCAATGGAAGTTCACAGATAATCCCTCTGAACGCGAGTATATTGACTTGATGGCAACAATTTCTAAAGAAACTTATCACCGGTTGCCGACATCTAATTTCAAAGGTTTTATAACCAAAGGGCAACCCCATTTTAAAAATGTCAATTGGGGACAGGGATGGAATGCCAGCCAAATGGGTTTCTGGGTATGGAAATACTATAATACCCATACCGATGCCAGCACTGCCAATGGAGTTTGTACTACAGACGCTCCCCTATTCAGACTCGGCGAGATACTGTTGAATTATGCCGAAGCAATGTATGAACTAGGGCTATTCGATCAATCTATAGCAGATAAAACTATTAACAAACTGAGGAAACGTGCTCACGTGGCCGACATGGTCTTGACAGATATTACCACAGATTTTGATCCTGACAGAGATCAAGATGTAAATCCTTTACTATGGGAAATCCGCCGTGAACGCCGCGTTGAATTAATGGGTGAAGGAACTCGTCTGGACGATTTACGCCGATGGAAAAAAGGACATTATGTAAACAAACAACCTACTGGAGTCTATTTAAAAGATGCAAGTGAATTTAATGTAAAAGTTATGAATGGTCCATCCAACAATGAAGGATATGTATATTATTTCGAGAAACCCATAGGGTGGTTGGAACATTACTATCTAAATCCAATTCCTCTAAATCAATTGGCACTCAATCCTGCTCTCGAACAAAATCCTGGATGGGAAAACAATAAATAAAATTATGCAGTTAAAATACACTTTGTTTTCAAGCATTTCAATGCTTGCCTTCTCTTCTCTGTCTGTATTTTCACAGACAGAGAAAATGAACGTTCTATTCTTGATGGCAGACGATATGCGCCCTGAGTTAGGATGCTATGGGGTAAAAGAAGTAAAGACCCCCAATATTGACCGTTTTGCCGCCAGCGGGTTATTATTTCAGAACGCTTACTGCAATATCCCAGTAAGTGGAGCTTCACGCGCCAGCTTATTAACAGGAGTGTATCCACACTATCCAGATCGTTTTGTCAACTATTCCGCTTATGCCAGCAAAGATTGCCCGACCGCAATTCCGATATCAAGATGGTTTACATCACATGGCTATTACACAATCTCAAACGGCAAGGTTTTCCACCATCTTTCAGATCATGCTAATTCATGGAGTGAACCCCCTTACCGTAAACATCCCGACGGATATGATGTATATTGGGCAGAATACAATAAATGGGAATTATGGATGAATGAAGCCTCCGCACGAACTATCAATCCCAAAACAATGCGTGGACCTTTCTGTGAGTGGGCTGAAGTACCTGACACCGCTTATGATGACGGAAAACTGGCATTAAAAGCCATTGCAGACTTAAAACGTTTAAAAGAACAAGGAAAACCTTTCTTTATGGCATGTGGATTTTGGAAGCCACATTTACCTTTTAATGCCCCTAAAAAATATTGGGATTTATATGACCGAGAGAAAATTCCAGTTGCTAACAATCGTTTTCGTCCTAAAGATCTACCGAATGAGGTTAAAAACTCTACAGAAATCTACGCTTACGCACGTACCACCACAGCAGATGATATTTCTTTTCAGAAAGAAGCCAAACATGGATATTATGCTTGTCTGAGTTATGTTGATGCGCAAATAGGGAAAGTACTGGACGCTCTGGATGAGTTAGGTTTAGCAAATAATACCATCGTTGTATTACTGGGAGACCATGGCTGGCATCTAGGGGAACATAACTTTCTCGGTAAGCATAATTTAATGGATCGTTCTACTCACGTTCCTTTAATTGTACGTGTTCCCGGATTGAAAAAAGGAAAGACTAAGTCCATGGTAGAATTCGTAGATTTATATCCGACACTATGTGAACTTTGTCATTTGCCCATACCAAAGAATCAATTAGATGGCACTAGTTTTGTTCCTATTTTAACAAATTTAAAAGCAAAAATAAAAGACCAAGTATATATCCAATGGGAAGGAGGGGACAATGCTGTTAGCAATAGATACAACTATGCGGAATGGAAACAAAAAGAAAAGATTCATTCTCGAATGTTGTTTGACCATCACATAGATCCAGAAGAAAATAAGAACAGGGTCAACGAACGAAAGTATAGAAGCGAAATTAATAAGCTCTCTTCATTTTTAAAGGCTAAAAAAGAAACTTTAATGAAATCACAATGAAAAAACTTTCCAGTTTACCTGCTCTAACCATCGAGATCGGATTATAACTGAAAGCCATTTGACGATTGTTTTTTGTAAAATAAGAAGTGATAGGCATATTTTAGTGAGAGAATATACTTCAACCAGTATATCTTTCACTAAAATATCATCGGAAACTGTTTATCATTATTCCTCTAAAATAATCACCACATAAACCGTCATACTCAATTCTGCCGGGAATTCATATACGCCTTCACCTGTTCACTAATCTGTTTCATCCCTTTCACCGAAGGATGGCCGCTCATCTTATCAAGCTCTTTCATAAATCTCCACATTAGGATAGTAATCAATCATTGTATCCAGCATATAAGCCATGGCAGGGCGGAAAGAATACAAATCTTTTTTAGACCAATCCGCATACTTATACTCTCCTAAAGGAGATTTTGCCCAATAATCATTAGTCGCGCCAAAAATAAAAATAATATCAGGACAGCCCAATGCCTTCATCCGGGTGATGAAAGAACGGTCGCTATAATCCTCCGAACGGTAACCGGTATGGCAAATAGTAGCACCGGAAAACGAATTATTCACACAAAGACGGTAGTTGTTCTCCTTAATAAACTGATGCCACCAGGTATTACGTACAGAAACCATATCTGTCTTCCGTCCTTTAGGAGGCGTCTTCAGATACCATACAAAATTAGTATCGGGCTGAACATAGCCTTCGAAAGTGGAATAAGAATCCCCCAGAATAGAAACGGATTTCAAACCTTGAGCAATGCCCAGATGACAGAACAACGTGCAAAACAGCAGAGTTATAATATACTTTTTCATAGGTATTTGATTATTTCGCCTTCAAATATACAACATATTTTGGTTTGACTCCTATAAAAACAACCTTTTTCTTCCCTTTACAGACAAACAAGAAGACATCGAACCGCTTTATAAAAATAAGAACAAATCCAATGGTTACAAATTCGATCTATAAACGTCATTACCTATAAGAGCCGCAAAATGAAGGCCATTTAACTTTTAAAAGACTAAGTATGACAAGAAACGCTTTTTGGGGACTGTGTATCGGGATATGTATGGCAAGCACACAAAGTGTCGCTCAAAAGATAGAAAATACAAATATCCAAACTGATAATCAAAAAAACTATACCCCATCCCATATCAATGAAATTACCAATGGGGAATCTTTATATACTGTCCGAAGCGACACAAGTCTTCATAACATCAGAACAATACAAGCAAACTCGAATCCGGAAGTATTGGATAAACTGACAGCAGAACTGAAACCGGCTATCCCCTATTTAAATGAAGTCGGTGCACAAGCCATGCCCCGGAATATCGTTCCGATCAAGAATCCCTATTTCAATATGCCTCAGCTGAAGCGTCCCGTTTTCCCTGATTTCATCGTCAATATGAAAGACAAAGGAATGACAGAAGATGCCCCTATTACAGATTTAGTGAACCGGACGATTGCCGAAGTCAGCAAACAAGGAGGAGGAACAGTCGTCATTCCTGAGGGAAAATGGAAATCGGCCCGTATTGTACTGAAAAGTAATGTCAATCTGCATTTAGCCAAAGGAGCCGAACTAGAGTTTTCCGGTTGCGCGGAAGATTATCTGCCGGCGGTTTTCACACGCCATGAAGGGGTAGAAATAATGGGGCCGGCCGCCTTTATTTACGCCAATGGGGAAAACAACATCGCCATTACGGGAGAAGGAACCATCTACGGACCACCTATGGATGCTGAAATCAGAAAACGTCCTAACGGTGCTTCAGTGGTAGAAAAAGATGTTCCGTGGGACATGCCTATAGAACAACGTATCTATGACGGTATGGAAGGCAGGACTTTCTATCGTCCTAAAACAATCTCTCCCATCAACTGTACCAATGTATTAATAGAAGGGATCACGATGGAACGAAGTACCTTGTGGAATGTGGTACCCATTTATTGCGAGAATGTAATTATAAGAGGCATTACCGTCAACTCTACCAAGGTGCCCAGCGGAGATGGCATTGACATAGAATCTTGTAAAAACGTACTGATTGAATACTGCACGCTGAACTGTGGTGATGATTGCTTTACCCTGAAAGCCGGCAGAGCAGAAGACGGATTACGTGTAGGCAAACCTACAGAAAATGTAGTTATCCGCTACTCGCTGGCCCAGCATGGACATGGCGGGATAACTTGTGGTAGTGAAACAGCCGGAGTGATCAAGAATCTGTATGTACACGATTGTGTATTCGACGGAACCCGTACCGGCATCCGTTTCAAAACGCGACGCAACCGTGGAGGAGGCAGTGACAACACGTACTATGAGAGACTGCGCATGATCAATGTAGGAAAAGCCTTTACCTGGGATTTGTTGGGCAGTGCTTATTATATGGGCGAACTGGCCGCACGCTATCCGGCAAGAAAAGTAAACCGGCTGACGCCTGATGTAAAGAATATCCTGATCAAAGATTTCATTGTAGAATCAGCCGACCAGTTCTTTACCGCCAATGGTATTCCCGAAATACCTTTCAACCAGGTAGTGGTGGAAAATGGAGAGATCAAATGCAGGAAATTAATCGGTGCCCTGAATGATGCCGCCGGATTTACGATGCGGAAGCTGACGATAGAATCGCAGCACAATGACATTCACATATTGGATGGAAAAGACATCCTGTTCGAGGATATACATTTCAAACTCCCCGCCGGAGAGATCATGGTGAATGTGGAAGGGGAAAGATCCGGAAACATTGTTTTCAAGAACATCAATGCCAATCAGGAAAAGGTTGAGTATAAAAAGGAATCTCCCATGAGGATAGAAATAAAGTAACTAAATATCGGTCTGATTTGGAACGCAAATGACGCAAATGACACAAATTTAACCTTTCGGTAGGTTTTGCCTCTATGTAGTGAGGGGGCTTTATTTGTGTCATTCGCGTCATTTGCGTTCCAATCTTTCTCCTAAATAATCACACTTATCACACCCACTTCCGCAACTATAATCCCCTAGAATTGTATCATTTTTCATCATAATGTATGATTTTCCATTGTAAGGCGGGTTATCCCGCCTTATTTTTGTATCATGAAAACAGTATTCAATGGTATTATGAAAAACAAATGGACCAAACTGGCGGCTTTAGCAATAGCTGCCCTGTGGAGTGGACCAACCGTGCAGGCACAAGCTCCGCACCCCGAACGTATCTATTTATCGGGAACCGGTATTGACAACACCAAGACTTGGGAGTTCTTTTGTTCGGGAGGACAAAACAGTGGGAAATGGAAAAAGATCGAAGTACCCTGCAACTGGGAACTGCAAGGATTCGGAGAATATACTTACGGTCGTTGGTATACTATAAAAGGTGAAAGGCCAAGCGACGAAACGGGTATTTACCGATATAAATTTGAATCTCCGGCAACAACTCCCGGTGAGCGGATAAAAATATTCTTTGACGGAGTAATGACCGACACGGAAGTTTTCATCAATGGAAAACCCGCAGGCGAAATGCACCAGGGAGGATTCTACCGCTTCAGTTATGATATCACCGATTTATTGAAGCCCGGCAAAAAGAACCTGCTTGAAGTAAAGATAGCCAAAGAATCAGCCAACAAATCCATCAATGCAGCCGAACGTAAAGCCGACTGGTGGCTGTATGGTGGTATTTACAGACCCGTATGGCTGGAAGTTGTCCCGGCAGTCCACATGCGACATTTTGTTCTGAACGCCGATCAGCATGGAAAATTGCAAGCGGCAATAGAAATGGAAGGGGATGCCAAAGGATATGAATTGTCTGTTTCCGTCCGTTCATTAAAGGATGGAAAAGAAATGTACACTCAAGGACACAAACCTACCGTTTCTCATCAGATTAAGGATTCGAACAAGGAACAGTTGATGGAAGGAAACTGGATGAATATCCAACCTTGGTCTACAGAGGACCCCAATCTGTACGTAGCCAGACTGGAACTGAAAGACCCCGAAGGGAAAACGGTGCAAAGCCGTGAAACGCGGATAGGTTTCCGCACCATTGAATTCTTTCCACAAGACGGAGTTTATCTGAATGGAACCAAACTAGTGGTGAAAGGTGTCAACCGCCATTCTTTTTCCGTAGATGGAGGTCGTGCTACCAGTGCGGCTATGAGCCGTCAGGATGCCTTGCTGGTAAAAGAGATGAATATGAATGCGGTCCGTTCACATTATCCGCCTGATGAACATTTCCTGGATATGTGTGATTCATTAGGAATTGTCTATATGGACGAACTGGCAGGATGGCAAAACGGATACGATTCAAAAGTAGGTCCTAAATTAGTCAAAGAAATGATAGAACGCGATGTGAATCATCCTTCCATCATTATTTGGAGTAATGGCAACGAAGGAGGATGGAATTATAATCTGGATCCTTTATTCGCCAAATACGATAAATTACAGAAACGCCACATGGTACACCCTTGGGCCGATTTCAATGATCTGGACACCCACCATTATCCCACTTATCTGACCGGAGTGGCACGTTTTACCAACGGCTATAAAGTATTTATGCCTACCGAATTCATGCATGCCATGTACGATCAGGGAGGCGGTGCCGGACTACGTGACTTTTGGGATCGTTGGTGCACGAACCCCATGTTTGCCGGAGGCTTTATCTGGGTATTCTGTGACGAAGCCCCCAAACGTTCTGATAAAGGAGGCATATTGGATTCTGATAAATCCAATGCTCCTGACGGGGTAGTTGGTCCGCGTAGAGAAAAAGAAGGAAGTTACTATGCTATCCGCGCACAATGGTCGCCCATCCAGTTAAAACCCCTGCTGATTACCGACCACTTTGACGGCAGTTTCCTGGTTACTAATGAATATACGTATACTAACCTGGACAAATGTCGCATGACTTACAAAATACGTACTTGCGAAACACCTTTGAAAAATGCCATGGAAAGCGGTAAAGTTATCGCAGAAGGCCATGTACAACTGCCAGCCATCGCACCAGGTGAAACCGGAAAAGCCCGCTTCACTCTTCCTGCTTCTTTCCGGGAAGGTGATGTACTGGAGTTAGAGGCATTTGACAAAGAGGGGAAAAGTATCTGTAACTGGACTTATCCTATCCGGCTGGCCAAACAATACTTTGACCATAAAATGGCACAGACTCCGATGACCCTGGAAGCGGTACAACCGGCAACCGCCACTCAAACCGCTACCTCCATCGAACTGAAAAGCGACCGTGTAACCGTCACTTTTGATCCGGCTACCGGCATGATCAGCCGTATCATATCAGGAGGAACAGAAGTTCCATTCAAAGACGGTCCTGTGGCAGTGGGCATGAAAATGCGCTACGAGCCAACATTGAGTTATGTCCGCAACAGCAACGAGGGGGCTGTTTACTGTGCCAAATACAAAGGTGCCGCCGACTCCATCGTATGGCGTCTTACGGACAAAGGATTACTCTATATGGATGCCATTCTGCTGAATCGGGCTTCCGGCGGAGGTGGATTCGATGATGCTTTCATGGACTCCAAAGTATTCAATCTCGGTCTGACTTTCTCTTATCCTGAAAAGAATTGCTCCGGCATGAAATGGATGGGCCGCGGCCCGTACCGTGTCTGGAAAAACCGGATTCCGGGAACGAACTATGGAGTATGGCACAAAGAGTACAACAATACCATCACCGGAGAAAGTTTTGAGAATCTGGTTTATCCGGAATTCAAAGGATATCATGCCAATATGTATTGGGCCACTTTGGAAAGTGACACGACACCGTTCACCGTTTATTCCCGGAATGACGGTATCTTCTTCCATGTGTTCACTCCCGAAGAACCGAAAGGACGCGTAAAAGACACCATGCCCAAATTCCCCGAAGGGGATATATCCTTCCTGCTGGACATCCCGGCTATTTGCTCCTTTAAACCCATCGAGCAACAAGGACCGAACAGCCAGCCGGGTAATATCCGTATCAAATCGGGGGATGAAGGGTTACATCTGAATTTGATGTTTGATTTCCGACAATAAACAAGTGAATAGTAGTTAGTGATTAATTTAATAGCAGAATCATGAAATTAATAACTTTTGTATGTGCCGCCTTTCTATGCCTTCCGTCTTTGGCACAAGAAAAATTTCCGGACGGCACGCCTGTATCCGATTGGTTTAAGGACAGTAAGATAGTAGATATAAACACATTAGGCAAGAAATACATTCTGACAGATTACGGTGTCATCAATGACAGCACCCTGTTACAAACAGAGAAAATCCAATCTGCCATTGATGCTGCCGCACAAAATGGCGGCGGAGTTATCGTCATTCCCAAAGGAACCTATTTAAGCGGAGCGCTGTTCTTCAAACCCAAAACACACCTGCATCTGGAGGAAGGAGCTGTGTTGAAGGGAAGTGATGATATCAGCAACTTCCCCATCATAGATACCCGCATGGAAGGGCAAAGCTTGAAATATTTCACGGCGTTGGTCAATGCCGACAAAGTGGACGGTTTTACGTTATCCGGAAAAGGCACGATTGATGGCAACGGATTAAGATACTGGAAATCATTCTGGCTTCGTCGAAAAGTCAATCCCCAATGTACCAATATGGATGAATTACGCCCTCGGCTGGTTCATATCTCCCATAGCAATAACGTCCAACTCTCAGGAGTACGCCTCATCAACTCTCCCTTTTGGACTACCCATCTTTATAAATGTAATCACATAAAATTACTGAACCTCTATATTTTCTCACCGGAGAAACCGGTAAAGGCTCCAAGTACGGATGCCATTGATATTGATGTATGCAGCAATGTACTGGTGAAGAACTGCTATATGTCTGTCAATGATGACGCCATAGCCTTAAAAGGCGGCAAAGGTCCCTGGGCAGACCAAGACCCGAACAATGGAGGTAACTTCAACATCATCATCGAAGATTGTACCTACGGCTTCTGCCACGGCGCCCTCACTTGTGGAAGCGAATCCATCCACAATCGCAATATTATCTTGCGACGCAT
>PPYF01065566.1_pt1 | contig 28611 bp, 20 predicted proteins | sample 1559871 | NCBI WGS metagenome assembly PPYF01 (sample SAMN08240021, study PRJNA423297) | Human gut metagenome, whole genome shotgun sequencing project.
TTCTGCCCCACGAAAGGAAGCGGGGCGGACAAATACATCTTTCTCATTTCATTCTGCTTTAAAACGGCCGCAAAGGTCCCCAGAATAAACGAAAAACAGCGGGAAACATGAACTGTTCCCGCTGCAAGGCATATACAGCAAATCACACGTTCAGCCCGAAGCGGACCGTCTCGTCACCGGCGATCAACGCACGTGTACCCGGGATATTATTCTCGTAGATATGTACATTGCCCAGGTAGAGGGTGATCGACTTCAGGGGAAGTTCTATCTGCCGGGCCATCAGGTACAGGTGGTAAATGTCGGAAGGCAGTCCGAGGTTCGCATCGCTGCTGCGCTGGTAGGCGGACAGAACCAGTTCACCACCGTCCAGCTGGAACTGCACCAGACTCAGGCAGGGCGCCTGGTTGCTTTCCGCACCGGTCTCACCCAGGAAAAGCACGTAGTTCTTGCTGTTGCGTTTCTCCCGGTTGATTTTCGCTATCAACGGAGGAAGCTTCTCAAAATATGTGGGGTAACTGTTCACCAGGATAGAACCGCAATAATCCCACCAGTTGATGCCGGCCTCCCGGTACTTCTCTACATTACGTTCCCCCTGCATGAACAGTTGGAGCTCGCTGCGGAGTTTCTTGCGGGCGATATTATGCCCCTCGAATATGTCAAGCAGGTCTGCCGGAGTCAGCGACAGTTGCTCGTTCAGAAGGTATTGTATGTTTCCCTTCTTGTTGGTCTGTGTTTTTCCCGCGACAAGAATCTTGTCCAGGATACGGTAATACTTGTTCATAGCCATTTCCTCCTTCTAAAATTGAAACACCCTAAAGATAAGGGGAAACGGCACTCCCTACGGCATAAAACACCCCGTTCACACTGCAAGCGTCTTGCAGTCACTCTGGAAACGTTTTACCAGGGCATAAACCTTGCGCTCGCTCACCGAATATTTCTCGGACAGTACGGCCACAGCATACGAGACCTTCTCACCTTGGTCCAGCAGACGGGTATAGTCCGCGTACAGGTCGATATACCGGGCATCCTCCAGACGGATGCCGGCCGCCTGGAGCCTTTTCAACAGCTCCCGGTTAAAGTTTAGTATCTCAATCACTTTCATACAACAAAAAAATTATATCTTTGCATCGCCAATCATTTTTTAGACAACAAAAAAAACACCCAAGTGGCGTGACAGAGGGTATTTGCCCCCGGTCGCGCGCCGCTTGGGTGTGTTGTTAATAAATGATTGGCGTCTATATTAACAGGCCGGGGGCTTTTTTCTTATCCTCCCCCCGAAGGATTTATTCCACCCGGTACTTCTCCGGATCAAAAGCGTCTTTCTTTTTCCAGCCGTCAGCCAGTGTATCCTGGATGTGCTTCATGGCTTTCGTATAGAAGTCCGTCAGTTCCTCCAGCTTCCCGAACGTCCGGTACCGGGGTTCCTCATCCGTTCCGAACTTGAACGTCACCGGAAGCGTCGCGCCGCCGTTCTGCACGGCAAGGTCGTGGGCCGCCTTGTAGTTGAACTGGTTCTCACTTGACAGCCACACCGGCATACCCTCGTAAACGAAGCCGGAAAGTATCTCCCGGTCGATCTGTTCGTTGTACCAGCCCAGGATAACGCTTCTTATTATCTCACCGGAGGGCTTCCCTAAAAAGTTCTCCTCCATATAGTCGGCAGAACCGTCCTCCCTTTCCCGCACGTCCCAACGGATGCGCCACGTGTTCTTCACCGGGTTCACGCATTCCAGCAGCTTCACCCCGGCTGTTCCTTCAACTCGTTTCATGTAAATACGTATTTGGTTCGACCCTTCCCAAAGGTTTCCGTCTTGATGGTTGTTTCAAAAGGAAAGCCGTCGGGCATCTCTTTCACTTGCGAGAGGATGTTCTTCATCTCCTCGCTGTTGGTGAAGAACTTCTTCGGCTCACCGTTCATCTCGATGGCCACGATACAGCGGTCTTCTCCCTGCTCGGTCTTGATGCCCGTCTCGAAGTCCTTCACTACAATCGGTAAGTTTACCAGTTCCCGGATGCTTACCACCACCCCGGGAAATCGCTTTTTGCCGTCTTCGGGCTTATAAGCGACGTTCAAGTCTTTAAATGATCTCATGTCTTTGCCTGTTAATTTTTTAAACAACGTATGACAGTCGGCGTGCTTGGCCACATCATCACAATAACGGTAGAAATGACGGACACCGTACTTGTCCTTCAAGTAATGATCCAAAAACACAGACAAAAGCAAATTACCCAGACCCTGCGAGCTACGCAGCCCGATACTCAAACCCTCGGGCATCAGCCGGACAAAATTGTCAAGTATGGCGATGAGTTTCTTGTCCTTGAACACCCGGCCGACACAATACATCACGAAGTCCTGCTTCACGCTCTCATAAAACTTGGTGATGTCGAACTTGTAACAGTACCGCGTACCCTCCGGATCCTCGACCATGTCACGACGGATATACGACAGAAGATCGTGCATACCCCGCTTCTTGATACTGGCAGAGGTGGTACGGATGAAACGTTTCCGCAAATGGCAGTCCACCACCGTCATGATGGCATGTACGGCGATACGGTCGTACATAGGGATTACCTGGATACGGCGCAGCTTGCCGCCCTCGAAAATCTCTCGCTCACGATAGTCCTTCACACGGAAAGTACCGTCCGAGATACGCGCGGCCAGTTCCTCCAACACCTCGGGTTTATGCGCAAGCAGGTAGCGTCCCTGGCGGCTGCGTTTACGCCTCCTGCCGCGAAGGACCTGAAGGAAAGACTCCTCCATGTTGGAGGGCTTCACGATTTCCTCTATTACAAAACCTGCTCTGTGCATATTTCTTTTGTTTTCCATTTTGGGGCCTTCAATCCCCCGGGCACTGCTTCTTCGAACCGTTTCCGGCCTACCAAACCCTCCCGACACTCTATTTTTCAGTTTTCCAGCCCCGAAAAGGCTGCTGTTACTGAGGCTTGCTTCCCTCGGCACCACGGTGGGGACAAGTCCCCGGTGTTGTACGCCGATTAAAATTTCTTTTCGATTGTTGTTCAGACGAGAACCGATGTTCGTGTTCGTATTCGAGAAATCGTTATTCGCATTCGACATCGAGACACCGCCATTCGGGTTCGCGTTGTTGTTGCCACGATAAACCACACGGCTTATGGGGAAGCGCCACCTTTTAATTTGAATGCAAAAGTACAATTTTTCATAAATTATTATTTAACAAACAGGTACAAAACCCCGGAAACAAAAATTTTTCAACGGGCTGACGCCCGTAAAGAACGGTGTTCCCCGAACAAGGGGAACACCGGACGTTTTGTCGCTTCGCTCCCGCTTTGACGCTTTACGCGGCCGGTCATGCCACCTCGCTTACCGACTTGAACGCAGCGACGCTTGCCGCCTTGACGAGCCGGCCGCGGAAGGCCAGACGAGAACCGATGTTCGTGCTCGTATTCGAGAAACCGTTACTCGCATTCGACATCGAGACACCGCCATTCGGGTACGCGTTGTTGTAGCCACGATAAACCACACGGCTGGCTGCGGTGGATATATAGTACATATCGCAATAATGCGTCGAGGAAGAACCCGAAACGGAGCCCACCGGAACCACGTCCATGTACTTGCCATGTGCAACGGCCGTTATCCATACACCCGAGCTTGTGCCTCCTTTCACCATGCGGGTCGTGCCGTCAGGCATCCAGATACGCCACTTGCCGGCGTTGCCGCTGTCATTAGGAAGGTCAACACCGTCCATCATGTCATACTTATGACCGTAGATATCCTCGTAGCCAAGGCAGCAGATATTGTTCACCTGTGTGACTGTAGCACCGCCGTAGTCATCCTCGCCGCGATACCAGGCGTACTGGTGGACCATGTTGTCCACAAGCGAGTTCGTCACGTTCGGGTTGATGGCGTGCGCCTCTTCATAACCTATCGTATCGGTCATGCCGCGTGAAGCGGTACCGCCGGTGATACGGTTGTTAGTATGCTGGCCCGCGCCGCATTGTTCCTGGCTGTCACGACGGCCATAGGCGGCGTAGAAGAGGTTGGCGATACGGGAGTGCATCAGCGCGTCAATCTGCTGCATGCCGCGCTGGACAGAGTAATAATGGAAGTCGGCCCAGCTCATGCTCGCCGTAGTGCTGCCGCCGGTGATACAGGCACGGAGCTTGGAACCGACAACCGAACTGCCCACAACCGCGCAAAGGTGCTCGTCATTGGCTACCCAGTCCGGCTCCATGTCCTCGATCCTGTCGGAGTTGGAAAGCACTACCTTGTCGAACTCCGCGGTGTTCAGAACGGAGAAGTGCAGCGCTGTGGCATCGGCAGGAACGTCAGCGATCAGGTACATGCCCGCCTCGAACTTGTTGGAGAGGGTCGGAACAACGATGGAACTGACTACGGCACCGGTATTGTCAGTGAACACGCTGCCGACAAGGTTCGTACCGGGAACGCTCGGGAACCGGACACGCTTGTGCCCGCTGACGTTCACCTTGCAGACGGAATACGTGGTGTCGGCACTGTAGCTGTTCGCGAGCGTGTCCTTGCCGCTCATGATCTTACGACCGCTCAGGTAACCGCCGGCTTCCTTGATGTCATCCAGCGTGAGGATATCGGCGTCAGGAACGGAGGGCATGTCATCCCGGCCCTTGCTGCTGTAGCAGGAGTAATGCTTGCCGTTCAGGTAGTCATTGATGCCCTTTGACCAGAAGAAGGGCTCGAACATCATCCAGTCGCCCTCGCTGCCGTCAAGTTTGGCGGGGCTGCCATCGGCGTAATAGTTGGAATTATTGTCGTCAAGCGGGTAATAGGTCATCTCACCGTCGAGATTGTTCACCGTCGTATCGATGTTCGCGATCTTCACGCTGCGCGTGGTGGCTTTCTTGGTCACTTTCGCCAGTACACGGTGACGCTGTTTCAGGATGGCGGCGATATGCCCGCTCGTCCTGTAAGGCGTACCGTACTTGTAACCTGTCCTGTTGTCCGGGTTGCTGATATTGGCATCATCGGCCACATCGTCGTCGGATTCGATCATCGTGTATTCGGGCTGGAGGATGTTCAGTTCCGGGAAATGGGCTTTCAACGCCTCGTATCTCTCATCCTCGACATAGTTGGTAAGGCGCACCGTACCCGCCAGCGCGCACGTGTCCGTGGCGTTGCCTTCTGCGTCCACGCCGCCCATCTTCATGAACCGGTTCAGCCATGTGCCGTCGTCCTCCCGGTCGATGCCGGTCACGCGGATGCGTTCCACGCCGGAACAGCGGTTCAGCAGGGTTTCCCAGTTCAGACCCGGGCAGCCGTCAACGATAAGCGTCTTCACTTTACTGTAGTTCTCCAGCGTGAGCCCGCTTGTAGCCAGTTTGCCCAGATATTCCAATTTCAACACGGTCAGCGTGCCGGGAAGCCAGGCTCTCGTCAGCGGAGCACCCTTGGCAAAGGTCACGCTCTGCACCTGTGTGCCTCTCGCGTCAAGTTCCTCCAGCTTGGTCTGGTTCGTGAAGTCAAGCTCGGTGCTGGTGTTGCTCCCGGTCTTGGCCTGTGCCTGGTTGCGCAGGTTCACCTTACGCAGCTGGCGGCAGCTGCCGAGGTTCAGCCACCAGCCAGTAGAGCCGGTGGAGGGGCTTTGCAGGTTCAGCTCACGCAATACGGTACATTTACCCAGGTCAAAGCCGTTCTTCAGGCGGTCCGAGGCGCCGGTCATGTCAAGCACACGCATGCGGCTCGCGCCGTAGATACGCAGGGGGTCGTTTACCGTGTAGGCCCCCGTGATTTGAAGGGTGGCCACCTTGCCGCCCTCCACGATGCCGGTACCCGCGATATTGGGGCTGTTGTTCGTGCCGTAACCGAAGGCGTACACCTCGCTCGCCGTGATCTTCACCACGTCGGCGGCATCGGAGGAGGTACGGGCCATATACAGGTCGATGTTGTCACTCGTGAAGTTGCTCGTGCCGTATTTGGCGTCCAGAAGGGCGAAACGGTTCTTCACGAAGTAACTGCGGTGCGCAGCGTTGCTTCCCTGAAGGGCGTAGATGAACGGCCATTTCTTGCCGTAAACCTCTTCCATGTTCGGGCGGATATACTTCAGGTAGCCGCTCTTATTGTACGCACGGTCGCTCCAGTTGCCCGCCTGCTCGACGTCAAGCATCGACAGCACGCGATCGACCGTCATTTTCGCGCGGTAAGCGGCGGCGCAGGCTTTCAGCTCGTCCTGCAGGTTGGCCAACACAAGGTTCCAAAGCCAGCTGTCGCGGCCCTCGAAGGCGTATTTCCCCGCCTCCGCGTCCCACGTGTCACGGTCGAGCGTGTAGTCGTAGGCAAGGAAACAGTCGTTCCTCTTGGCAAGCTGGGTGTCACCGTCGTAATAGGTGGTGTACCAGACCAGCCCGTCCCAGGTACGCAGGAGGATGTTCTTCGCGCGCTGGTCAACGCTCGCGAAGTAGTCGGTGTGCACGTAGTAGGTCAGCAGGTGGTCCACATCAAAATACTGGCCGATTTCCGTCCTGAACTTTTCACTCACGAAGGTGCCCAGGTCGTCCGCGGTGGCGTTTGCCGGGACACATGAACGGATCCAGCCGAAAAGGCGTTTCAGTGCGGACTGCTGGGCCGTGTTCAGGCCCGCCCATTTCACGTCGTCCGGGTAGTTGGTTTCCAGGCCGGCATCGAAACCGGCGGCAAGGTCCGCGTCGCCGGAGCTCTGGAAAAGGCAGACCCTCTCGCCGTTGTTCAGCGTCTCCAGCGTCATCGGGCAGGAAGGGGTGAAACCGTCAAGCCCCTCCATGCCGAACAGCCGGCCGCTCTTGCTCTTCTCGTTGTTGAAGTTGTACTGCCCGTAGTAGGTGCTCTCCCCGTCGGAGGTCTCCGCGCTGAACACGTCGATGGGGAAACCGTCGATGCTCTGCCTAACCTTCACCGCGTTCAGGTCACCGCCCGCCTGTTCCAGCTGGTAACGCTGCGGAGGGGTCAGAAGGCCCAGTTCGAGCATCACGTCGTTGTACAGCTTCGCCACACCGGTATTCAAAGTCATGGACGAGTCGGAATAGTCGGACTTCATGCAGAACAGGTCCATCGGGATGCTCCCGGGGCGCATCATGTACCTGTTGCCGCCAAGGGGGTCCGGGGTACCGTTGATCTCGAAACTGAGGTTCGCGCCGCCCTTGGTGAAGTAGATGCGGATGTTCTTGCTCGGGTATTTCGTGGAACTGGTACCCTGGATCCGGATGTAGCAGTCGCGGAGGACAAAATCGTACTCCTTGCCGAAAGGGGACCAGAAATAGACGTCGGCGATGAAGTCGGTCTTCTTGTTGTTCGTCTCGTTCACCTCGTCAAGGCCGCCCTTGCGGACGATGCGCATCACGCCCTTCCCCTTGGCGCGCAGCTTGTCGATATCGACGTCGCCGCTGCCGCCCAGGATGTCGTTCTCCTCGTACAGGCGCATCATGTCGTCGCTGCTGCCGGCATCCACCATCCGGTTATCCAGGACTTCGTCATCGCTCAGGGCACGGTTGTAGATACGGATGTTCTTCAGTTCCACATCAGCGGACGCGCTGTCGACGGTGATACCCGCCGGGGTGTCCTGGCGGAAGTAGTAGCTGTTGTCGTAGATGTCAGCACCGGCACGGTTGCCGTTCACGTAAAGTTCCATCAGGCGCCCGTCACCGCGTTTGCCGATGACGAAGGCGACCTTCAGCCACTTCTCGGGGGCGAACTTCGTGCCGATCTTGATTTCACGGCTCGCGTCCTCACCGTCCTCGTTCGTGTAGTGCAGGATGGTGCCGGTCTTGATGCTCGCCTCCTCGCTCGTGACACTAAGGCCTTTCCCCTTATCCATGCAGCTGATCACCTCGCCCTGACGGTCCGTCACACCCGATACCCGGAACTCCATCTCGATGGTAGCGCCGGAGGCGCCGGCATCATCCTTGAACAGCTGGTAGCCGATGACGGCCTTCGCCCCGCCCGTCAGTTTCAGGCTGTCACCCGTCCAGCCGTTGCTGCTCCAGTCGAAGCCCTCGAAGATTGTCTTCACGCCGTTATACTCCCACCGCGCCGGGTCGCTCTCGCTGTTGCTGCGGCCGGACGGGCTAAGCTTCACTTGAAGGCCGTAGGTGGCCTCGCTGATGTCGATGCCGCTCTCGACCACGTCAATGTGGAAAGTGTAGGCGGTGGCACCGACCTTCAGCTGCATCTGCTGTCGGCCCTGCTCCGTGAAGCGGTTCCGGTAGGTCTGGGCGGTACGCGGGACGCTCACCGTCTGGAGAAGCGTGCCGTTCCTGTAGATGCCCACACCCGCCGGGGTGGTACCGGGATCGTAGGCGGCAAACTTGAACTCGCAGTTTTCGTACTGCCCCACCTCGATGACCGGGGAGAGGTGGTCGGCACCGGTAAGGATACGGCCGTCCCGGTGGGTGACCATCAGCCCCACGTAGGGGACGCTGCTGCCGCTCTTCAGGATATCGATATGGATGCTCTCGCTTTTGAGCGTCAGGCCGTCGCCGGCATCCATCTCGGCGACCATCTGGACGGTATGCCGGCCTACCGACAGGGAGGACATGGAGAGCGGGAAGCTGCTGTTGGTCGTACCGCTGCGGGTGACCGTGTGGGCGTTCTGCTGTTTGCCGTCCACGTAAAGGGTCACCACCTTCGTGCCGGTGCCGCTCACGCCGTAGGGGATGTTCACGGTCTCCTGCGCGCCATAACCGCCGGAAGCCAGGCCGGAGGCGATATTGTAGCTGCTGGACAGGGCCAGCGTCACGCTGCGCACGCTAACGTACGCCTGCCGCTTCTGCGCCTTGCCGGTGGTGGGGTCGGTGGTCTCGGCTATCACGTAGATGTCGCTCGTGCCGGAAAGGAGGTATTTCGTCAGGTCGAGCGTGTACGTGCCCTTGCTCACATCCTGAACCGTCTCCGAATAGGTGGTGGTGGCGCCGCGCCTCACCTGGACGGTGATTTTCGCTTTCTGGCCGGTACTCTCGCCCTTCTCGTCGCCGCTGCCGTACTGGTGGTCGTAGGTATAGGTCAGCCTTACCGGGTCGCCTTCCTTGACGGTGGGCTTGTCAACACTTGCGCCAAGCACTATCTTCGTCGTGCTGCCCTCACCGCCGCCACCGCCGCCTCCGGCAGGGATGTCGAAACCGGTCACCTCGACGCCGCTTTTGTTCTTCAGGCTCACGTGGACGGTGGTCTCGTCGTCGCTCAGTTCGGCGGAGCTGTCGAAGATGGTGTTTGCTTCCACCTCGCCCAGCTTGGCCGCCACGGCACGGTTCTCGACCGGGTTCGTGCTTTCGGCGTTCAGGCTCTCGTCAACCTCCAGCTTATCGATGGTCAGGCTCACGTTGCCCTCCGCATCGGGGATTTGCTTCTCACCGTTCACCGTCAGGCTCTTCATCGTGCCGGCCCCGCCGAAATCCTCCCAGCTCGCGGCCTGTTCCCAACTCTCCACGCTCGTGCCGGTGAACTGTTTCGTCTCCCATCTGCCCTGCGCGGCCTCGTAGGTGATGCAACGGCCCTTGTGCCGGTATTTCACGTTTACGGCGGCGATGGCCGTCTCCAGGGTATAGTAGCCGTTCTCCAGCGGAACCTCCTCCGTCACGTTGTACGTGTTGCCGCCGCTACCCGTACCGCCGGGAATGTCGGTGGAGGTGATTGCCTGCCCATTACGGCCCAGGATGGTCAGTTTCACCGTGTCGTTCTTCTCGTCAGGGACGGCTGTCATGCTACCCACCAGGCTGCCGTCCACGGCTGCGGCGGCATCCTCCGCCTTCTTGGCGGCGGCGGTGGCCGTACCGGCAGCGGCATCGGCGGTTTCAGCGGACCTGTTTGCGGTACCGGCGGCGTTCGTCGCGGTCTGGGCCGCATTGGTGGCGCCGGTCGCGGCATTATTGGCCTTCGTGGCGGCAGCGTTAGCCACCGCCGCAGCATCCTCCGCCGGTTTCCGGAGCAACGCAACCGGCGCAAGCACGACCTCCTGGCCGCGCATCGCAGGAAGGCTCTTGATATTGTCCAGCGAGGTGACCTCGGCCAGTTCATCGACACTCTGGCTCTCAGACTTGATGGAGTTCAGGATGTCCTTCTTCAATTCATTCTTTTCAGATTCTGTCAGTGCCATAAATTATCCTCCTTATCTTTCTATCAGTTGTACAACCTGCGAGTAACAGCCGGGAGTCAGTCCGGAAACAGCCTCCTTTATCAACACGGCATCTTCCGATGTGATTTCAATCTCACCGCCAGTGTCCATTATCCGCATACAAAGGTGATACGCACGCATCTTCTTACCGTTGTCTGTCTGCATATTGCCACTCGGACGAATACCCGTCCCGTTGAAAAGGCACTGGGCCACGATATGACCGATTACCTGCGGGTTGCCATCAACCAGCAGGGGTTCACCATTAAAATCCTTAAAATCCGCATTAAAATTTACCTTCATAATTACATGATATTAAATACCCGACATTTTGACAACAATACCATTGACAACTTCAAGGGTATAATTATTAGTTAGAAAATCATTCTTCACAGACCATCTGAAAGTCCCGGAAACACCCTTCCGGTAAGTATAGGTCCCGTCACTGCCCAAAGTCCATTCCGTACCATAATTGTTCGAAAGGATGTCGCCACAATATACCGCACCGTTCACATGTACGCCCCCGTCAAAAAAGCCGGCATAAGAATTGGCACTTACCGGGTAACTTTGTCCGGATGATTTGCTGGAAGCATAAATGGCGGCACCGCCCGTATTGGAACCGACAACCTTCACTCCGAACCGCCCCTGAGTGGCGGCATTGAAAGCGACATCCACAACCCCATCCATATCGGTCTGGGACACTCCGAGTTTCAAACTGCGGGAATCGTTGCCGAAATAATCACCCGCTTTCCAGAACAAACGGCCGGACTCTATCGTAAAACCGCCGATCTTGCCATCTTGGGCATGAACGGTCCCGTATATTTTTGCATTGCGCGTCTCAATACTACCATCTTGCAAAATTTTAAAATTATTGTTAGCCGTAACAAGCCCCTCAAGGGTAATGTAGTCGCCTTTGATTTTTATACCGTCACCGCCGACACCAACAAGGGATTTTAAATTTCCGTCGCCGTCAATGGCATATAACCCGGAATATTTGGAAGTAACCATCAGACCTGTCTCTTCCAACATATTCTCGTCCTTATCAAAGACAGCCGCCGAAATCTTCACCAGACGCTCCGACTGCTCGAAAAGTGTTTTATAACGGTGCGCCAGCGATTCCACGCGGTCGGTAGAGAGTATGAGCATGTACAGGTAGATGTCCCCGGTGAAAGACAGCTTGAAGTCTCCCGTACCGTTCCAAAGACCGCTACAGGTATATTGCACGTAGCCGTCAGTCGCGGGCAGTTCCTCTTCCACTTCCATGCTGTTGAAGTTGGCGAACCCCGTCTTGTCAACACCCACGAACTCCACCCGCAGGGTTCCACCGACCGCACAACGGTAAAAGAAGGTCAGGTACACCGGGACGGCTTCCTTCTCCCCGCTGCCGTTTTCAGGCATGGAGGGGATGCTTTTCAGGTTCTCACGTTTCTGGAGAATGTACTTACCCCGGATACGCACGACCTTACGGCCGTCATCCTCGGTCACGCTCGCGCCGTCACCCTTCTTCGTCAGCACATTGCCGTTCGCCCAGACCCAGCGGTTACCCACAAGGAAGAACACCGTCTCGTTTTCCGTGTTCCATTTCATAAGGCCGTCATCAAAGGCGGGGTTATTCAGATACCCGCGATCGGTGGCGAAGTCCTGGCGCAGAGCGGTCACCACACTGGTGATACGTCCCTCGACGATCTCGAATTTTGTCTTGATATCCTCGCCTGTCACCAAAAGGAATGTCCCGCGCAGATAGGCGTTGTCGCTGTAAAGGCCGTTGCCGTGCGGCTGGTTGTCGGCCGGGAACCAGTCGTCGCTGATGCCGTCCAGGTTACCCAGGCGGGCACGAAGGCAGCCGGTGAAGTTTTTCGCCTTCACGCCGTCCATCACGTCCATGCGGGGCTGCCCGTCCTCGGTGGCGGATATCAGGATCAGGTTCTGGCGCAACGGGTTTTCCGTATTACCCATCAGCACACATTCGTCACCGGGGGCAGGCAGGGAAGTTCCGAACTCATCCACGCCCACGAGGATGGAATCACCCTCCACGCCGGCAACCTCCACCCAGTAGCCTTTCAGGTTCCCGCCGGTAAACGTGGCGCAACGCATCAGGTCATGCGCCCGGAAGGTATTCGCCTGCTCGAAGGTGATTTTATAAAAGCCGTCCTCCGGAACGGCGGTCTTTATCTTGCCATTGGCGGCGGACACACAGAGCTGGCCGCCCACGCTGCGAACCTTCTCGATAAGCAGTTCCAGCACCACCATGACCTGGCGCACCGTCAGCTTGTCGATGGTAAGGTGCGAAAGGGCGTCCTCCATCCACAACCGCCAACCCTCACCCAAAAGGCCGTCCACGAATTTCGGGCTGCGAAGAAGCTCACGCACAACAAGGGTCAGCAGTTCGGCGTTGCCCTTGCCGTCAATGTGGCCGTTCTCCTCCGGACCGATGCCGACGCCCTCCTCGAAGGTGATTTTCTTTTTCGCGCGGTCGGCCTTCTTCTTGCTGATGAACTCCGCCTGGCTTCTTCTGGCCGAGAAAAGGTTGTTGTCGGTGGGAAGCGTGTTATCCCAGCTCCTTATGATGTCGGGAAGGTTCGCGCCGGCCGTTCTGGTATAATTCCTCACCTCCTCGATACTCCCCTTCAGGCTTTCCATCACGCCGGTGGAAAGCGCGTCACCGATTTCAAGATCCACCTGTGAGGGGAGCGCCACCTTCCGCGTGATTTTCGTGATACGACTCAAGCGATAACCCGTTTCCGGGAAATACTCCGTGCTTTCCAACCGGACGCGGCGGCCCGGGTAAAGGTCTATCCCGTTACGCTCGACATACACGTGGTCCGTCGGGCCCTTGTACACGGAAACGTCGACGGCGTTCTCCGCGTTGTACCTGTTCACCGCCGTCAGGTATTCCTCCTCGGCAAGCGCGTAGTATTCGTCAGGCATGCGGATATTCCAGAGGATATACCTGTCACCCGCTTTCGGGACAAGGCGGTCACCGGGAAGCTGCGTGTCGTCATCATACGGCCAGATGGTGATGATCTCGAACTCGCGGGTGTCACTGTCGAAGTTCACCTCGAAATAGTAGGTGCCGTCCTCTTCCTCGCCAAGACCGGCAAGTTCGCCACCTTCCTGGAAGGAGACACGTTTCACCTTGCCGGCAAGTTCGTAAGCGTTGGGATCGAAGTTCAGCGTGTCATCCCGGAAATACCAGATCACGAAAGGGTTGCCGTCCTCATCCGTCACCTGCGCGCTGCGTACAGAGGTCACGGTACCCACGCGGCGGGGATAGATATCCGCGAAGGCGTCCTTCTCGTAGTGGTGGTGGATGCCGTACTTTTCCGTGTCCACATCCACATATTTGGCACCGTCGGGAAGCTGGAGGCGGCTGTGGCCGTATTTCTCCGGGTCGATGTTCCGGGAACTGCCGATCGGAAACAGGCGGGTGTAGAACTTCGCGCCGTCGGCCTTGTCGCGGGAAAGCTCCGTCAGCCCTTTGCCGTAGGACAGGGTAACCTCCTCACCGTGTTCGCAACGGCAGAGGTTCACAGTCTGGCCTTCCACCCACCACTCGGCGCCCGGCACCTTGCCGGCAAGTTCCTTCAGCGCGTCAGGGCAGTACTTCCCCTCGTAGTCGATGACCACGTTCTCGGTACCTTCCACACGCCCCACTTTCCAATCGGTGATGCCGCCCATGCCGTCATTGATGGACTTCACAATCAGGGCCATGTGTTCCCGTGGCGGGGCGGTCAGCGTAAATACCGGCTCAGGGTCGCCGTCCACCACGTTCAGGACGAGGAAACGTTTCATCAGGCTCTCGATGCCGTAAAACTTCACGTCGTATTTCCACTCCTGCGTGCTGCGTTCATCCGGAAGGTAACGCTCCTGGAGCCAGTAGCGCTCGCCCTCGAAATCCACGTAGTCGTTCACCTCAAGCGCCACATACTCGTACAGGGTGAAGGAGAGCGTCAGCACGTTGTCCGACTGGATCGCCTTCACCTGCGTCGAGCTGTCGTCCGGGGAAAGGACCGCCTTCGCCTGCCTGTTACTGTCATATACCGTTAAAAGCATGTTCGAATGGTGTTTGAACGTTGTTTAAATGATTGGTTCGGGTTCGCGGAATTTCACCTTGAAGCGGCCGGCCTGCACGCCTTCCCGCCAGAGGTAGGTCAGCGGGGTGAAGCCGGGACAATCCAGGTAATGCACGCGAAATGTCAGCTCCAGCTGTGGAAGATACAGCGAGAGCCAGCCTTTGTCGCCGGTTTTCAGGAAGGAGATGAAGGACATGTATTTCTTCAGCCACTCCCCTTTACCCGGGGCATACAGGGCAAAGGTCAGCGTGATGTCGCGCGCTTCGTTGGCCACTGTCAGAATGTCGGAATATTTCTCCCCGTTCTCCTCACGTATGTCCACGGCGGTGTGCGCTTTCGTCTTGCTCGCGGCAAGGATGGCTTTCAGGTTGTCACGCCCGCCGCGCTTCTCTTCGGTCAGGAATACGCCGTACTCCGTCCAGATATCGGTGCCGTTGATAAGGAACAGCCCGCCCATGATTGGTTCCATGCTCATGATGATTTCATTCTTAGTCCGTCACGTATGATTCGTTTTATATCTTCCTTTATCTCGCCGAGGAAACCGGCGCTTTTACCGGTATTCTCCGCAATCTTAGCCAGGTGTCCCTCGGCACTGGCCATGCGGCCCGCCACGTCCTCGGTCTTCTCGTCAATGCTTACCCAATGGTTCAGGCCCGAAGTGAACATGCCTTCCAGTTTAGTGCCCTGGTCCTGCGACATGGCCGAGAAGCCGCCGGCGCGGCCGGTCTGCGTTGTGGATTTACCCTCCTCCGTGATGCCGGCAGTGTCAAACATCTCCTCCTTCTTGGCACGGGCACGCTCGAAAATGTCCGAGTACCGGGTGCGCAACGTGTCGGCTTCCTCCTTCGACAGGATACCGTCGCTCATGAACTCGGCGAACGTCTCCTGCCATTTCTTCAGCTCGTCCGAATAGGTGCCGTTCACGATGGATTTCAGGATGGCGTTCTCCATGAACTCGTCCACGCTCGCGATCACGTCTTTCGAGTCCGTCTCGAAATCCTTCAGCAGGTCCTTCATGCCGCTGCGGATACCGTCGAAAGAGGTGTCCGTGATGGCTTCCTGCCATTGCCTCTGGAGTTCCAGCAGCGTGTTCGCGTCAGAGACGTACTCGTCAAGCCACTGGCTCTGGTCGTACTTGCCCGAATGGAGTTTCTCCCAGATGTCGGGAAGTTCCTGGAGCCGGGCCAGCTCCTCGGGGGAAAGGCTCCAGAGGGAATCGGTATCCCGCACCGACTTGCCCAGGTAGGCGGAAACCGTGTCCCAGTCACCGCTGCCCATGGCCTTGCCGATGTAGTAGTTGTTCGAGTGGTGCGAACTGTGGTATCCCATCTTTGCCGCGAGCATCTGGCGGTCGTTCTCAATTTTCTGCTGCTGTTTCTCGTAGGCACTCCGGTAGTATTCGGTGGAACGTGCGCCGCCGGAGCTGGCCATCTCGTCGGTCAGCTTCTCGATGGCGGTGGTCAGGTACTTGTTCGATTCGGTCAGCCGATCCACCAGCGCGTTCACCTCCCTGGCATTGCCGTGCGAGGAGAACAGGCCGAAGGTCACCGTGTCCAGGATGTCCCTCACCCCGTAGAAAAGCGAGCTGCCGATCTGCGTGAACAGTTCACCGGAAAGGATGTTCTCCAGGATACCGTTCACCGCACCGAGCACGGAATCAAGAATACCGCTTACCAGCGTACCGATTCCTTCCTTCAGCACGTCAAGGATGGAAAGCACCGCCGCGATGATCTGCCCGATGATGCCGCCGTTTGAAAACGTCTCGGCAAGGGTACTGCCCACGCTGCCCATCACACCGCCCATGTTCTTCGTCACCTCGCCCAGTTTGCCGAGCCCCTGAACCACGCCGGCAAGGGAACCAGACTTCAGGCTCTGGAGCCCCTCGGCAAACCCGGTGAGGGATGAAACGGCGTTCGTGCTGGACGTGCGCAGGTCCTGCGCCGCCTTATCGTTCGCCTCTGTCAGGGTGGCCACGCTCGCCGAGGCGGCGTCGAAAGCTTCCTGCGCGGTAGCCACCAGTTCTTCCGCTTCCTTCATGGCGGAGGGGTCACCGCTTTCAGCGGCCTTCTTCTGTTTTTCCTGTGCCACCACCAAAGCGTCAGCGGCGGCCTTCTCCCTTTCTTTGGCCTCTGTCAGCTCACGCAGCGTCGTCTGGTAGGCGGAAAGATCACGGGAAACATCCTTGAACATGTTCCGGTTAATACCGCCCGCGCTCCGATCCTCCAGCTTCGCGATCAGCTGGCTGATCACCTGTTTGTCCTCGGCGCTTGCATTCCGGTACTCATCGGAGGCGGCATACTTCCGCAGCTTCGCCAGCGTGGGACGCAGCTGCTCCTCAAGCAGCCCGCCGAAATTGCCGAAAAGGCCGTCCCAGTCGATATCCGCCTTCAGACTGGCAATCTCGGCGGCAGCAGTCTCTTCTTTCTGCTGGCGGCCGAGGCGTAGCACCTCACCCAAGTTGCCCGCCTCCTGCGCCTTGCGGATTTTCTCCGCGTATTCCTGGGCGATGGCCAGCTTCTTCTGCTGGTACGTGCCATATTCCTTCAGGTAGTCGAGCATCGACTGGCGGGCGGCGTCATTTTCTTCCCGGGTCACCTTCGCCAGGTCGCCGTCACGTGCCGCCGCAGCCTTCTCCCGCGCCTCCTTCAGGGTGGATTCCTGCTCACCGGTCAGTTCGCCCTTCTGCGCGTCCTTCCACTTCTTCTCCTGGGCGGCAAGCTCGGCGATCTCCTTGTCGTAGTTCAGGCGGATCTGGCGGCGGCGTTTCTCGCCGCTCTCCTTCAGAAGGTCGATTTCTGCCTGGCGGTTCTTCATCTGGAGCTTCAGAAGCTCCGAGGCACGCTGCTCTTCCGACTGTTTCTCCTTTTTGGCGGCATTTGGGTCGGGTTTGGCATGGTCACCCAGGTCGAACTCCTTGCCGATATCCAGATATTCCTCCTGCAGCTTCCGGGCTTCAGCCAGATAGCCGTCGCGGACTTCCTCGGCCTCACGTACGGCCTTTTCCTTCGCCTTCTCGTTATACTCCGATATCATGGACTGCGCGTCCACCCGTCCGTACGAATCGCTCTGGGCCATGTAAAGCCCCATACGTGCGAACCAGCCCATCGAACCGTCCACGTCTTCCGGCCGGCTGGCCTTGATCTCGTTCACCTTCTCGTCCGCCTCGGTGGCCTTGTTCACCAGGCTCTGCACCTTGGCCTGGAGGAAAAGCATCCGGATGTATTTTTCACCCTTTTTCTGAAGGATGTCATACCACTGGGCGATCGTGTCGTAATACCCGAAACTCTCGCCATATTTGCGGTTCAGTTCCTCCACCTTGGCCTTCTCCTCGTCCTTCGTGCCGGTGAACTTCTTCAGGCTTGCCAGCGTGCTCTCGATCTCGAAACGGGTCTTGATCATCTGTGCACGGCCGTCGGACTCGATTTTTACCATTTCCCGGGCTTTCTCCGCGGCTTTCTCCTGCGCGGTGGAATATCTGTCCCAGGCGACGACAAGTCCCGTGATAACGGCTGAAAGACCCAACGTAAGCGTGGCCATCAGGGCCTGCGCGGCACCGGTGGAAATGCCCAGGGCGACAGCCAGCCGGGTATTGGCGGCTGTCAGCAGGTTCTTCATCTTCACGACCGTCACCAGCCGGAAAGCGGAATCCTTGTTCAGCGTATTGAACACCTGCTGCAACCCCATCGTGATGGCCATCACGCTCTGCACGCGCGTCTGGATCTTTGCCAGGTTCTCGTTTTCCGAAGCGAAAAGAGACAGCGCGCCGGTGGCCGTGGTGAACAGACCGGCAAGGCCGCTCAAGCCCGACATGAAGCCCTGGAGGTTCGCGTCATCGTGCGAGAGGATCTTCGTCTGGGTGTTCAGATCGGCAAGCGTGTCGGAAAGAAGAGCGGCCTGCTGTGCCATCTTCCGGTACTCCTCGGTGTCCTGTTTCCCTTCCAGCCGCAGGCGGGCCATGTTGTCCTGGAGCTCACGCAGCTGCATGGAAAGGCGTTTGCTGCTTGCACGCGTCTTCTCCTGTTCAGCCTGGAGCCCAGCAAGGGCGCCCTTTTCCTCTTCAAGCGCTTTCTTCGCGGCGTTCAGTTCATCCAGGGCGGCTACCTTCGCCTTGCCGGGTGCGGCCCCCTGGTAGGCTTTCTCCAGCGACTTGATGTCGCTTTCAATCTGCCCGATGACTTCCTTCTGCTCCCGGATCTTGTCGGTCAGGCTCTTGCTGCCGGCGGCGGCGCGTTCTTCCTCCAGGGAGATACGCTCGTACTCCTTACGGAGGTTCCGGACGCTTTTCTCCGCCTCGCGGTGCTCCTTTTCAAGCCCTTCAAGGGCGGCACGCTCCTCATCCAGGACCTTGCGGCAGGCCGCCACGTCGGCGGCAAGTTCCGCCTGCGCCGGGCCGGGCTTCATGTTCTGGAGCTGCGTTTCCATCCGGTGCAGGTCGGAATTCACCCGGTTGATGACCTTGCGCTGCTCTAAAATACGGGCGTTGATGGCAGCGGCGGCCTTCTCCGATTTCTCGGCAAGGATATCGACGGCAAGGCCGGCCTTGTCAAGGCCCCCCGTCAGGTTGTCCTTCATCAGGAATTCGATTTCTACGGGCTTCATCGTTTACAGTTCTAAATTGCTTTGGTAAAAATTCACTATGTCGCCGGCTTCACGGGCGGCGGCTTCCGGATCAATCCCACCGCCACCGCTTTGCGGAACCTTGGAGTCAGCTGCTGACCGGCGGACGTAACGCGGGGCGTCGGACAGCATCAGGATGAGCGTCTGGTAGTTCACCTTCTCCAGGATGTACTCCACAGTCCAGCCGGTGGCGCTCGCGATGTTCCAGATAAAACCGAAGGGGCTATGGGAACCTTCAAACTCGGTCCTTAACTCCCCTTCCTTCTTTGGCTCATTCTCAACTTCATCGGGTTCGCCCGATCGATCGAGCTGATAATACTCGTAAAAGACTCGCTCCCCATCAGGCTGATGAACTTCTCCAGGGCGCCCAGCAGGAAACGGTGCTCCACGGCCTCACGCAGGAACCATGCCACGGGGCGGACAAGAAGCCGCCGGCTCACCGGGCCGCGGCAGAGGGTATGGGCCACCATGCGGGAAACCTTGACGCCGTTCCGTGCCAGGAACTCCAGCCGCTCACGCCCGGCAAAGGAGAAAACCTCCTCGGGGGAGACACCCATCGAGAGGTACAACCTCACGATGCATATCTGCCCGGCAAGGCGCGGGCGGCGCATGGTCACGCGCCACCGCACGGGGCGTTTCATGAAAGGCAGGCGCCATTCCTTCAGGGGAAGGGAGACACCCAGGTCAAGCAATGCCTCGGATGCCTCCCTCTGCACCTTTCTCGCTTCACGCTCGTCCATGCGTTAGCCCTCCACTGCCGCGGTGTCATTGATTTCGTAAGGGGAAGAGCCGTCCTCCGGCTTGTTCACCTTCAACTGGCATTCCAGCTTGGAAACCTCCGTCAGCGTCAGCTTCCCGCCGAGGTTCGCAAGGATCGTACCGTTCGGGATGGACATCGTCTGCCCGGATACGAACTTGATGGTCCACGGACCCGAAAGGTTCACCAGTTCGGTCGGGGCCTTCCAGCCGGTCGGGGCATCCGCCGGACCTACAAGCGTGCCGCCCAAAACGGCCTTGATATTCTTATAGTCCAGCTGGATAAGGTTGAACGTGGGCGATACCTGCCCGTTCTTCTGGAGCAATGTCAGGACGGGGGCGTCGGGAACCTGCTCGGCTTCGACATCGACACTCTCGGGCTTCGTGCCGCCCCAGTCCCAGCTGCCCTTCTCGATCCAGCCGATAGTCATGGCACCGAACGTAACGACGGCGATGCCATAAATGAAATTCTTGTTATTTTTCATACAGTCGTCTCTTTATTAAAACGGTTAATACTATGCCGGATGCCATACCGGCGATAAAGGCAATGAGGGAGATTTTAACGGGGTTAAAACGTTGTTTGAACTCCGTTTTGACCTCTGTTATGTCCTGTTCGGTTTCGCTACGAATACGCACAAGTTCCTGCTTATAGAACTCAACTGTTTGCAGCAGGCTGTCTTCCCGGACCTGCCTTCGAAAAACTTCTTCTTCATAGAATAGGCAGCGCCGCATGAGCGAATCGCAATGCCCGGTGACTGCCAGGGAATCCCCCTGCCTGCGGATATCGACCGAGGCACGCCCGTCCCGGTGCCGGTAACCGGCACCCTCGGGAAGGTCAAGGAGGTTCTGAAAGGGAATCGTCAAAGTCGCCTCCTGTGCCGGAACCGGTTCCTGCATCAGGGTCGAACTCCGGCGGTCCGCCAAAAGATCCTGCATTTTGCGCACCGCTGTTACTGCCACGTCCGCGGACACGGCGGCGCTGTCTGTCATTCTCTCCGCCCGCACCGTGCCCTGTCTCTGAAGGTTCCGGCTCTCTTTGGACGTGCCGCATCCTGCCAGCAGGAACACGGCGAGCAATAATAGGATTACGGGGGTCCACCCCCGGATTCTGTCTTTCATCATTTACCGATTGTTTACTTATTACTTTTCTTAACCGCTCGACCTCTTTCGTCAGGCACGACAGCTTCAGGATCATCTCCTCCTGGTTCGCTTTCAGGTCGGCATTCTCGCGCCGGAGCTGCACGTTCTCCTCCAGAATCTTGCGGTTCTCCTCACTCAGCAGGTTGATGGACGCCTGAAGCTGGGACAGCATGTCGTTGTCACGCTTGCGCCGGCCGAACAGCCAGGTGAAGATGCTTCCGACAAAACCGCCGGGGAGGGCAAACATTAAAAAATTTATCAGGGTGTCCATCTTCTTGCCGTTTATTATTGTCTGATACCTATTGAAACAAGCCACTTACGCACGTCAAAACTGGGGCAGGCTTTGGCCGCCAGTTCGTTATGCCCCACGATACGCACATCAGGAAAACGGCGGTGGAAGTCTTTCACGTACTTCTCAAGCGCACGCTTCTGGCACGCCGTACGCGTGTCCTTCGGGGTCTTGCCGTCTTTGGCTACACCGCCGGCATACACGATATGACGGCTGACGGAATTATAGCCGGCCACGCCGTTGGTGATTTCCCAAGGGTCCACGTTCGCGTCCTCGTTGTTGTCCACCAGGCGTTCCACGCCGCCATTCAGATGGAACAAGTCAGTATACCCGACCTGTTTCCAGCCGCGGCCACCCTTGGATACCGGGTTCGTGTGCCAGGCGCGAATCTCTGCGCCACTGACTTCACGCCCTTCAGGCGTAGCCGTGCAATGAATGACCAGATACTTCAGCCTGCCCATCACGCACCGCCTTCCTCGTCATCAGCGGCCACCTGGGACAACGCTATTTCAACCTTCTTTTCCGGATCAGCGTCCAGGCTTACCACAAGCGTACCGGATACTGCTTTGCCGCTACTGTTCACCTCGGCGGTAATTTTCAGCCCGTCATCGGTACCGACCGCCGTAAAACCGGCAGGGACGGATGTCACACTATAATCACCGGATGCAGTGACTGTCACATACTTGCTCTCACCTGCGGCCTTGAACGAAAGGGCGGAAGGGTCGGCTGAAATGGTACGTTCCACCGCCTTGAACACCGGGTCGGTACGGGTGTCAAGCACCACAAACTCCTCACCGAAGGCGATTTCCGTGTCGGCCTTCATAAGCAGCTTGAAGAAGTACAGCTCGCTGGAGTTCATCCACTTGTCAATCTCCTTCAACTTGCCGATCATGGAAGTATCGGCAGGAGCCGGGACCACTATCACGTCCGAGTCCTTGGCAGCCTGTGTCAGGATACCGTTAAAAAGGTGGTCGTCATCACTCCCGAACTCGCCGTTGATGTAATGCCAGCCCAACTCGAATTTCACACTCTTGCTGAGTTCATCAAGCAGCGTGTTCTGGGCTTCGGGAGGAAGTTCGGCAAACACAAGGTTGCCTTTCGGCTGCCACTTGCGCCAGATATGCTCGAAAGCGCGGGGGTTGAAAGTGGTGAACGCCATGAAATCCTCCGGATCCAGGGACTTCTCCGAGTAATTGAAGTTACCCTTCGAATCCTCCAGGCCCGGGTTCTCCTTGCGTTTCTGGAGCATCTTGCCGGTCTTGATACGCGGCAGGCTGATTTTCTTCTCGACGCCGGGGATCACCATGATCAGGCCTTTTTCCACAAGGTCGTTCCCGGTACAGGCGAGTACCAGGATCTTCTCCAGTACCTCACCGTTGTAGTTGGTGTTTCTTACTACTATTGCCATAGCAAATATTTTTATTAATGTTTCAACTTGTCCTTAATCTCGGTCATGCGCTTGTTCCAGGGACTTTCATTTGTCGGGTTCACACGCAGGTCGGTCATGACTTTACGTTTCGGGGAGAGTTTCTCCAGCGCCTTTTCCCCGTTTTCGCGGTCCTTGGACAAAAGGTTCTCATAGATGGGGCGGGTGGTGGCGTCGATACGCCCGTCATTCTCCGCGTCATCAAGCAGTTTCTTACGGGCGGCGGCTTCATCCGCATCCGCCTTGTCCCGGAACTCCTTCAGCTCACCCTTCAGGCGGGTGACTTCAGCATCAAGGCCCGGAACTTTCCCGGCTTCCGTTTCCAGAAGCCCGACTTCACGGAGAAAATCGTCATCTGTCACGCAGTTCTTGAACCGCGGACGTTTCTTCAGTTCGTCTAAATTCATGTTACTCTTGTTTTGTGGCTTGTGCAGCCGGTTATTGAATATTTGGAATACCTGTTCAGGGGTACTGTCCTCCGGAAGGGGGTCGGCATCATAGATACCGTCAATAAGGCCAAGCGCCAGCGCTTCATCGGCACGCAGCCAGTGGTCTTTGCCGTCAAAATACAACGAGCGGATTTCCTCCTTGTCCTTTCCCATGCGGGCGGCATACATCTCGCAAAGGGTGTCCTCCAGCGATTCGATCTCGCGGATGCATCCCCGCATTTCCTCCTTGTTGCCGTAACAGCCTCCTTGGACACTGTGGAGCATCAGACGGGCATAACGGCTCATCTGCACCGGCTTGCCGCAAAGGGCAATCACCGAGGCCATGCTGGCAGCGATGCCGTCCACGTAAATGGTGATGTCAGCCTTGCTGTTTTTCAGGGCGTTGAAAATGGCAATGCCCGCATACACCTCGCCGCCGTTGCTGTTGATACGAACGTCAATCCTGCCGGACAAGGCCTCGGCCTCCAGAAGCTCGCGGGCGATATCCCCGCTGCGCACATTGCCGTCATAATCACCGATGTCACCGTAAAGGAGGATACAACAGGCGTCTTCCCCGGGTATGATGTTGAAAAACTTTTTCATGCTTATATAGTCTTTTAGGCGGGTGTTCCCCGCGAAGTTCACGGTGCGAAATTAGGGGGATTAAAGCCGTTTTTCAAACCGCATATTCATCACACTCAGTTTAAAACGCTGTCATGAAGTTTTAAAGTGTCATCATGCGGCATGCGTTTTTTTCCGCCCCTTTTCCTTATCAATTTTGCACGTAAAAAAGGAGGAAATATGACCGAACTAAGCATGCAGCAAAAAAGGGAATGGGCGAAGACGCTCTACCTGAAAGAGAACCTCACGCAGCAGGAGATAGCCGAACGCGTGGGGGTGTCACGCATCACGGTGAACAACTGGATAGGCAAGAACGGATGGGAGATGCTCAAGACATCCATCACCATCACACGCGAGGAACAACTGAAAAGCCTGTACCGCCAGCTGGCCGAGCTCAACAACGCCATCATGGCCAGACCGGCGGGGGAACGCTTCCCGAACACAGCCGAAGCCGACACCATATCCAAACTGTCGAACGCCATCAAGAAGATGGAGACGGAAGTCGGGCTCTCGGACATCATATCCGTATTCTCCGACCTGCTTAAATGGCTGCGCGCGTCCGACCCCACGCAGGCGAAAGAAGTGACGCCGCTGCTTGACGCGTTCGTAAAATCAAAAGTCTCATAACCATGGCAAAGAAAAGACTTACACCGCAGGACCGCACGGCACTTGTCGAATGGGAGGAACTGATCGCATCCATACGCGAGAATTCGGACATCAACCCCTCGGACACGGAAGCGGAAATACGCGCACGCAGGGAAAGGCTCGAAAAGGATGACGAGGAGTGGTTCCGGTATTACTTCGCCATGTACTATTCATGCGAGGCGGCGGACTTCCACAAGAAAGCCACCAGAAGGTTGACAAGGAACAACCGGTGGTACGAGGTACGCGCATGGTCGCGGGAGCTGGCGAAGTCCGCACGGTCCATGATGGAAATCTCAAAACTGGCAATTACAGGAAAAGTACGCAACGTACTGCTGATCTCCAACTCGCAGGACAACGCCCAAAGGCTCCTGCTTCCTTTCATGGCCAACTTCGAGGAAAACCAAAGAATCATCCAGGATTACGGGATGCAGAAGAAACCCGGATATTGGGAAACGGGGGAATTCACCATCATGGCGGGATGTTCTTTCCGGGCCATCGGGGCCGGACAGTCACCGCGCGGTACCCGTAACAAGAACTTCCGGCCGGACTTCATCCTGGTGGACGATATCGATACCGACGAGGAATGCCGGAACCCGGAACGTATCAAGACAAAATGGAAATGGCTGGAGGAAGCCCTGATACCGACCATGTCCGTATCGGGAAACTACCGCATACTCTTCAACGGGAACATCATCGCAGCGGACTGCTGCATAAAAAGGGCCATTGAAAAGGCCACGGAACTGAAGGAAAAGGGCATCGGGCACGTGGACATCATCAACATACGCGACAGGAACGGAGTCTCTGTGTGGCCGCAGAAAAACTCGGAAGAGGATATAGACCTCTTCCTCTCGCTGGTCAGCGCGGCGGCACGACAGAAGGAGTTCTTCAACAACCCGGTAGCCGAGGGAGAGATATTCAAGGACATCATCTACGGGAAAGTGCCGGCGCTCTCGAAGTTCAAGTTCCTGGTCATCTACGGCGACCCCGCGCCCGGCGAGAACAAGACGAAGAAGAGCTCCACGAAGGCGGTGTTCCTGCTCGGCAAACTGGCCGGAAAGCTCTACGTCATCAAGGGGTTCCTCGGAAGGGAGACAAACGCCACGTTTATCGAATGGTACATCAGACTGCTGGAATTCGTGAACGGGAAAACGAACGTGTACTGCTACATGGAGAACAACAAGTTGCAGGACCCTTTTTTCCAGCAGGTGTTCCAGCCCATCATCAGGCGCATACGCCGGCAAAGGAAGATATCCCTCTACATCCAGGGGGACGAGGAGAAGAAAACGGACAAGGCCACACGTATCGAGACAAACCTGGAACCCCTCAACAGCGAAGGGAACCTCATCTTCAACGAGGCGGAAAAGGACAACCCGCACATGAAGCTGCTCACCGACCAGTTCAGCCTCTTCAACCTCATGCTGACGTATCCGGCGGACGGACCCGACTGCGTGGAGGGAGGAAACCGCATCATAGACCGCAAGGCGCACCAGGCCGAAAAACCGGCCGTCATCTCCACAAGGAAGATGCGGGCGCACAACAAGTACAGACTGTAAACTTTAATACTTTACCCACATGAGCAAATTTATAGAACTTACAGATTACGACGCGAGCATCCACCGCGAGATACTGGACGCGCTGACAAGGGAGGACAATGCCGTCGTGGAGATATGCGAGGACCGGGCCGTCGAAGAGATGCGGTGCTACCTCTCCAAGCGCTATGACTGTGACAGGATATTCACCCGGACCGGAGACGAACGGAGCCAGCTCGTGCTGATGATGGCCATAGACATCGCAGTGTACCATATTTTCAGCATCCACAACCCGAGGAACCTTTCACCCCTGCGCAAGGAACGCTACGAAAGGGCCGTCGAATGGCTCAGGGCGGTAGCGGCCGAAGAGATATCCGCGGACGGGCTGCCCCTGCTTCCCGAAGAGACAAGGGCGGCAAAATCAAATTTCCTTATCAAAAGCAATCGTAAACGTGTAAACCACTGGTAACATGAGCAAAAGACAGAAAAGGGCCGGAAAGATAACCAAAAGCGGAAACCTGCCGAGGCCCGGGCAGAAAGGACCCGCAACCATCATACTGACACAACCCAAACGCTTCGGCATAGACATAGCGGATTATATGCTGGCCATACGGGCCTTCGAGAACGTGGATTACTCCAGAAGGTTCAGATTATACGACCTGTATGAGGACATTCTCATGGACACGCACCTGACAAGTGTCATCGAGAAACGGAAAAACGCCGTGCTCTCCTCCGTCATCGAGTTCAGACGTAACGGAAAGCCGGACAAGGCGGTAAACGAACAGATACGCTCCCCGTGGTTCCGGCGCCTCATAGGCGACATCCTGGACGCGAAATTCTGGGGGTTCACGCTCGTACAGTTCTACCGCAAAGGGGAATGGGTAAACTATGACCGGATACCGCGCAAGCATGTGGATCCGGTGCGCAGGCTCATACTGCGGCACCAGACGGACACCACAGGAACATCCTGGGACGAATACCCCGACCTGCTGTTCATCGGGGAACCGGAAGAGCTCGGGATGCTCGCAAAGGCGGCCGTATGGGTGATATACAAGCGGAACGACGTGGCGGACTGGGCACAGTTCGCGGAAGTGTTCGGCGCACCCATCCGGGAATACACATACCCCACGGATGACGACGAGGCACGGCAGAGGGCGCTGGCGGACGCGGAAAGTACCGGAAGCATGTCGGTATTCGTGCACGCCCAGGAAACAATGATGGAACTCAGGGAAGCGGCGAACAAGACCGGAAGCTCCGACCTGTATGACAAGCTCTGCGAACGGTGCAACAGCGAGATATCGAAACTGTTCCTCGGGAACACGCTCACCACCGAGGCATCGGACAAGGGAACACAGGCACTCGGAACCGTCCACAAGGACGTGGAGGAGAAGGTCACGCTGGCGGACCGGCAGGACATCCTGGACGTGCTCAACTACAACATGACCGACATATTCGCCATGCTCGGGATAGACACCACCGGCGGCGAGTTCTGCTACCCGGAAAAGAAAGTCATCGAACCGGAGAAGAAGATGAGCATCCTCACCCAGCTGCGTACGAACTTCGGCCTGCCGGTGGGAGACGATTATCTGTACGAGGAATTCGGGATCGAGAAGCCGACAGACTACAACGAACTGAAAAAACGGCAGGAAGCCGGAGCGGCCGAAATACAGAAGGCGAAAGAGAAAGCGGCAACCACCGGGGAACGGGAGGATGAAGAGGAGGAGATACCGGAAACCGGCAAAGAAGCTCCCAAAGAGAAGAAAAACGCCCTTAAAAACGCGTATAACTGGCTGAAACGTTTTTTCGCGAAAGCCCCGGGAAAAGACGGGGCAGCTTTAGAATGGTGATGAACGACCTCTACCGGTTGGAAAACAAGCAGGTGGAAAACGTGTTTTCTTTTGATGAGGAGGTACTGGGGAAAGCCCTGAAGAACATATACAGCAAGGATTTCCATCCCATGACCGACATCGAGGAGAACCTGTTCGAGGCCACGTGGAAAACAATGAACAAAGCCACCGACAAGGGGTTCGGAGTACGAAAGCCCGATGATCCGGATTATGACTTCTACCGCGAAATACGGACGAACAACGCCGTATTTGCCGCGTTCAAGGTACATCGGGCACAAAACGACATGGCGGCACTACTGCTGGACGAAAACGGCAATTTAAGGCCGTTTGAACAGTGGCTGAAACTCGCCATGCCCATAGCGGACCACCAGATGGTAGACTGGCTGCGTACCGAATACGACACGGCAGTCATACGGGCGCATCAGGCGGCCGACTGGAGACAGTTCGAGCGGGAGAAGGATATCCTGCCGAACCTCAAATGGATGCCCTCGACATCCGTACACCCGGGAGCGGACCACCGCGTGTTCTGGGGAACCATACGCCCCGTCGATGATCCGTTCTGGAACGTGCACAGGCCGGGGGACCGGTGGAACTGCAAGTGCACGCTCTCGTCAACGGATGAAGCGCCGACAGCGGTACCGGACGAGAACGGGCGAAACAAGGCACATGACGGTCTGGAAAACAATCCGGGAAAAGATGGCAAATTGTTTTCAGACAAACATCCCTACATTACTGAAGCGCACCCGGGAGCCAGAAAAGCCGTGGACGCACTAACCAGGCGCATCAACGAGATGATAGCCGAAATGCCGGACAACCTGACGCTGGAGGAAAAAACCGACATCGCCCACAACAACCTCAGGATAGAAAAGGCCCTCGGTATCACCAAAGGCAAACCGATGACATACGAACAGGCGAACAAGGGAAAGGAAAATCCGAAATTCGGGAAAGAGGAAGGATACCGCGTAAATTGCCAGACCTGCACCGTGACACACATGCTCAGAAGGTTAGGGTTCGACACCGAGGCAAAACCCAACATCCGGCAAAGCGCATACAACGAAATGGCAAAACAAGGCATCACATGGGAAGAACGTTTCCTGAACCGGGACGGAACAAAGCCGGATTATGACTATACCTATAAATGGCAGGTCAGAA